>Ga0209023_10000311_pt1 | contig 79746 bp, 53 predicted proteins | sample LakOneMetagenome_FD_187468 | JGI IMG/M metagenome (GOLD analysis project Ga0209023, IMG submission 187468) | Freshwater and sediment microbial communities from Lake Erie, Canada (SPAdes) (version 2) | ecosystem: Environmental > Aquatic > Freshwater > Lentic | place: Lake Erie, Canada... | reverse complement strand
TCGCGTAGAAGGTCGAGATGCCATTCACCTCATGCTGCGTGAGCGACTTCTGGTAGACGCGCACGAATATGGGCTCGAGTTTCTCCCAGCTCATCGACTCCCGGAAGATCGCGACCATCTGCTTGCTCATGTCATCGACGATGGTCTTTTGCGAATCGTTCAGCGGTTGTCCGCCGGTCGCCTGCTGGATCGACGCATTCAATGCCCCATCCATCTGTGCCCAGACACTGTCCATCATCTTCGAAGCGTGCATCGTCGCCAGCAAGTGCTTGATCGAGGCTTCGGTCGGTGGCGCATCGGCTGCCTGTGCGGCCGACATGCCCAGGGCAAGGATCATCAGGCTGGTGACAACGCGCTTCATGCAGGCACTCCGCTGGCGGTGGGTTTGGCGACCTGGCGGCAGTAGAACACTTCGCCCGCAGCCGCACAACTTCGTCCGTCAGCGAACGGTCTTTCGCCTGCGCAGCCGGTCGATGTACAGATACACCACCGGCGTCGTGTACAGCGTCAGCACCTGGCTCAGCAGCAGGCCGCCGATGATCGAGATGCCGAGCGGCCGGCGCATTTCGGTGCCGTCGCCATAGGCGAGTGCCAGCGGCAGCGCGCCGCAGATCGCCGCGCAGGTCGTCATGATGATCGGCCGAAATCGCAGCGCGCAGGCCTGGGCAATTGCGGCCCGGGGTTCCAGCCCCTGGTTGCGTTGGGCATCGATCGCAAAGTCGACCATCATGATCGCGTTCTTCTTGACGATGCCGATCAGCAACAGGAAGCCGAGGAAGGCGATCAGGCTCAGCTCAGTGCCGGTCGCAAGCAATGCCAGCAGTGCGCCGACGCCGGCAGCCGGCAGCGTCGAGATGATGGTCAGCGGGTGGCTATAGCTCTCGTAGAGAATGCCGAGCACGACATAGACCGCCGCGAGCGCCGCCAGTATCAACACCCATTGCATGTCCGCATTCTGCTGGAACAACTTCGCGGTGCCGTACGAACCGCCGTGGATGCTCGCCGGCACGTGAATGCGCTCCATCGTGCGGTCGATTGCGGCCAGCGCGGTGCTGAGCGATTCGTTCTCCGGCAGGTTGAACGAGATCGAAGTCGACGCCGACGTGCCCGTATGGTTCACGCTGACCGCGGTCGTGCCGGTCGAAAAATGACTGAAGGCCGAGAAGGGCACGACGGACTCGCGCGACACGCTGACGGCTGAACCGGTCGACGTGTTGGCGCGCCCGGCGTTGGCCAGCGCGTTCGAGGCCGCATTGCGGGCCACGTCCTGTGCAATCGCGTTTGCACCGCCGGCGGTGTCGCCCGCGGTGGCCTTGAGCTTCGTCGTTCCGGCCACCGCTTGCGTCGCCTGCGTGCCGCTGACCGCGCCGCCCGCCGTGCTGACGTAGAGCTGGTCGAGTACGTCGGGGTGTTGCCAGAACTCGGGTGCGACCTCCATGACGACGTGATACTGCTGCGGGCTGTACGGGTTGTAGATCGTCGACACCTGCGCCTGCGCGAATGCGTCGCCGAGCGTGTTGTCGATCTGCGCAGTCGTGAGCCCCAGGCGCGCGGCCGCGTCGCGGTCGACGATCAGGTCGGTCTCTAGGCCGCCCGGCTGCAGGTCCGTGTCGACGTCGGTGACTTCGGGTATATCCTGCAACGCCCGGCGCAGTTTCGCCGACCAGTCGCGCAGTTCATCGAGATCGTCCCCGAGCAGCGTGTACTGGTATTCGGAGTTCGCCGACCGGCCGCCGCCGCCCCCGCCGGTGTCCTGCACGGCCTGCAGGAATGATTGCACCCCGGTGACCTGCGCCATCTTCGGTCGCAGTCGCGCGATGACGCGCTCGGCCGAATCGTGCCGCTCCGACAGCGGCTTGAGCTGGATGCTGACGTTGGCGCTGGCTCCACCGCCGCCGCCACCGCCGGGACCTCCACCGCCACCACCGCCGACACTGCCCACGACGGTTGCGACAGCCGGATCGGCGCGGATGATATCGACGACCTGCGTGAACTTGCCCTTCATGAGCTGGAACGAGGAGAAAGCATCGCCGCGGATGCCGCCGCGCAGTTGCCCGGTGTCCTGCTGCGGCAGGAAACCCTTGGGAATCACGACGTACAGGTAGATGTTGAATGCGAGCGTGGCGAGCAGCAGCCACAGCATCAACCGGCCATGGTCGAGCGCCCAGGCCAGCGACTGCTGGTACCGGCGCGTCAGCGCGGAAAATCCGCGTTCGAAGGCATCGCCCCAGCGCGATGGCTTGCCGTGCGGATTCCGGCCGGCCAGGCGCGCGCACATCATCGGGGTCGTCGTCAGCGAAATGACCAGCGAGATCAGGATCGCGACCGACAGCGTAACCGTGAATTCCTTGAACAGCCGTCCGGGAATGCCGCCGAGCAACTGGAACGGAATGAATACGGCCACCAGCGACAGGCTCATCGACACGACCGTGAAGCCGACCTCGCGGGCGCCGAGCAGCGCGGCCTCGAGTCGGGGCATGCCGGCGTCGATGTGACGCGTCGTGTTCTCCATCACGACGATCGCATCATCGACGACGAAGCCGGTGGCGATGGTCAGGGCCATCAGCGAAAAATTGTTGAGGCTGAAGCCCAGCAGGTACATCGCGCCAAAGGTGCCGACCAGCGACACCGGCACGACGACCGCCGGTATCAGCGCGGCGCGGGCGCTGCGCAGGAACACGTAGACGACCAGGATCACCAGCAGCACGGCCAGCACCAGCGTCCGTTCCACCTGCCGGAGCGAGGCGCGGATCGTCACCGAGCGATTGTTGGTGATCGCCAGGTCGATCTTCGGATCGATCTCGCGCTGCAATTGCGGCAGCTCGGCCTTCACCGCATCGACGACTTCGATGACATTCGCGCCGGGCTGCTGGTATACCTGCACCTGTACCGCGGGCTTGCCGTTGAACAGGCCGAAATTGCGGATATTCTCGGTCGCGCCGTCGTCGATATCGGTCACGGCCGCGACATCGCCGAGCCGCACCGTGGCGCCGTTGCGATACGCGACGATCAACGAGCGATAGTCGGCCGCGGTGCGGGCATTGTCATTGGTGTAGACCTGGTAGTGCAGCGTCGCCGACTCGATCGCGCCCTTGGGTGCGTTGGCATTCGCGTTCGAGATCGCGGCGCGAATGTCCTGCAGGCCGATGCCGTACTTCGACAACGCCAGCGGATTGAGCTCGACGCGCACCGCCGGCAACGCGCCGCCGATGACATTGACGCTGCCCACGCCCTTGATCTGGGACAGGCGTTGCGACAGCACCGCGTCGGCGGCATCGAAGATCTGGCCTTGCGTCAACACGTCGGATGTCATTGCCAGCTGCAGCACCGGGAAACTGCTGCTGTTGAACTTGCGATACCCCGGGTTGCGCGTCATCGAGGAAGGCAGGTCGGCGTGCGCGGCCACGATCGCGGCCTGCACGTCACGCGCGGCGCCGTCGATGTCGCGATCGAGACCGAAGGTCAGCTGGATATTCGTGTTGCCGACGCTGCTGGTCGAGGTCATGTCGTCGACATCGGCGATCGCGCCCAGGTGCCGCTCGAGCGGCGTCGCGACGCTGCTCGCCATGACCTCGGGGCTCGCGCCCGGGATGGATGCCGAGACCGAGATGGCCGGCAGGTCGACTCGCGGGAGCGCCGCGACGGGCAGCAGGTTGAAAGCCACCGTGCCCGCGAGCGCCACGCCGAGCGTCGACAGGGTCGTGGCGACCGGGCGCGCGATGAACGGCGCCGACAGGTTCATGCGCGGCGCCGATCCCGGATGCGCCGCCCCAGCCGGTCGAAATACAGGTAGATCACCGGCGTCGTGAACAGCGTCAGCACCTGGCTGACGGCGAGGCCGCCGACGATGCTGACGCCCAGCGGATTGCGCAGCTCGGAGCCTGTTCCGCTGCCCAGCATCAATGGCACGGCGCCGAACATGGCGGCCACCGTGGTCATCAGGATCGGCCGGAAGCGCAGCAGGCAGGCCTGGTGGATCGCTTCGCGCGGCGACTTGCCTTCATTGCGCTCGGCGTGGATCGCGAAGTCGATCATCAGGATGGCATTCTTCTTGACGATGCCGATCAGCAGGATGATTCCGATCAGCGCAATGACCGTCAGGTCTTCGCCGAACAGCATCAGGGCCAGCAGCGCGCCGATTCCTGCCGACGGCAGCGTGGAGAGAATCGTGATGGGATGGATGAAACTCTCGTACAGCACGCCGAGCACGATGTACATGACGACGACGGCCGCGAGCAGCAGCCAGAGCTCGTTGCCGAGGTTGTTGCGGAAAGCGAGCGCCGCGCCCTGGAAAGTGGTGCTGATGCTTGCGGGAAGCCCCAGGCTCTTCTCGGCCTTCACGACCGCGTCGACGCCGGCGCCCAGCGAAACGCCCGGCGCGAGGTTGAACGAAACGGTGCTGGCCGGAAACTGCGCCTGGTGGTTGATCAGCAATGGTCGCGTCTCTTCCCGCACCGAGGCGATCGAGGTCAGCGGGACTTGTCCGCCGCCGGAGGAGGGCACGTAGATCGAGGCCAGCGACTGGAGCGATCCCTGCAGCGAAGGGTCGGCCTCCAGGATGACGCGATACTGGTTCGCCTGCGTGAAGATCGTCGAGACGATGCGCTGCCCGAAGGCATCGTAGAGCGCATTGTCGACGGTGCCGACGCTGATGCCGAAGCGGGCCGCGCTGTCGCGATCGATCGTCACCGACGCAGCCAATCCGTTGTCTTCCTGGTTGCTGGTCACGTCGGCGAATTCCGGCGCATTGCGCAAGGCATCCACCAGTTTCGGTGCCCACGCCGACAGCAAGGCCGTGTCGGAAGCCTGCAGCGTGAACTGGTATTGCGTACGGCTGATCGTCGCATCGAGCGTGAGGTCCTGCACCGGCTGCAGGTACAACGTGATGCCGGCGACGGCATGGGTCTCTTCCTGGATGCGCCGCGCGATCTCGGTGGCCGTGCCCGAGCGTTCGCCACGCGCCTTCAGGTTGATGAGGAATCGGCCGCTGTTCAGCGTGACGTTGCTGCCATCGACGCCGATGAAGGACGACAGGCTCGCGACATCAGCGTCCTTCAGGATCGCGGCGCCGAGCGCCTGCTGGCGATCGGCCATGGCCGCGTACGACACCGACTGCGTCGCTTCGGAAACGCCCTGCAGCACGCCTGTATCCTGTGTCGGGAAGAATCCCTTTGGAATGACGATGTACAGCAGCGCGGTCAGCACCAGCGTGCCGACGGCGACGCCCAGCGTCAGTGGCTGGTGATCGAGCACCCAGGCCAGCCGCCGGCCGTACCAGTCGAGCAGGCGCCGGTACCACTGCGAAGTCTCGGCGCCCTGCGCGCCGGGAGCATTCGTTGGGCCCCCGCCAGTCGGGTGCGAGCGCAACAGCCGGGCGCACATCATCGGCACCAGCGTCAGCGACACGACCGCCGAGATCAGGATCGTCACGGCCAGCGTCGCCGCGAACTCGCGGAACAGGCGGCCGACGACGTCCTGCATGAACAGCAGCGGGATCAGCACCGCGACCAGCGATACCGTCAGCGAAATGATCGTGAAACCGATCTGCTTCGAGCCCTTCAACGCGGCATCGAGCGGCTTGTCGCCCTGCTCGAGGAAGCGCGCGATGTTCTCGATCATGACGATCGCATCGTCGACGACGAAGCCGGTCGCGATCGTCAGCGCCATCAGCGAGAGATTGTTGAGGCTGAAGTGCGCCAGGTACATCACCGCGAAGGTGCCAACCAGCGACAGCGGCACCGACAGCGCGGGGATCACGGTCGCCGGGATGTTGCGCAGGAACAAGAAGATGACCATCACGACGAGCGCGATGGCCAGGGCCAGCTCGAACTGCACGTCGCGAATCGAGGCGCGGATCGTCGTCGTGCGATCGGTGAGCATCTTCACCTCGACGCCCGCGGGCAGCGAAGCCTGCAGGCTCGGCAGCAGTTGCTTGATGCTGTTGACGACATCGACGACGTTGGCGTTCGGCTGGCGTTGCACGTTGATCAGCAGCGCCGGCGTTTCGTTCATCCAGCCGCCGAGCTTGGTGTTCTCCGCGCCCTGCACCAGCGTCGCGACGTCGCTGAGCCGCACGGCGGCGGAGTTGCGGTAGGCGACGACGATCTGCCCGTACTCGGCCGCGCTCTTGAGCTGGTCGTTCGCGTTGATCGTGTACGCGCGCGTCGGCCCGTCGAAGGTGCCCTTGGGTCCGTTCTGGTTCGCCACCGAGATCGTCGTGCGCAGGTCGTCGAGGTTCAATCCGTAGGCCGCCAGTGCCTGCGGGTTCACCAGCACGCGTACCGCCGGCCGTTGTCCGCCGCTGATGCTGACGACACCGACGCCGCGCAGCTGCGAGATCTTCTGCGCGATGCGCGTGTCCGCCATGTCTTCGACCGCGGTGAGCGGCATCACCTTCGAGGTGAGCCCGAGCGTCAGCACCGGAGCGTCGGCCGGATTGACCTTGGCGTAGATCGGCGGCGCGGGCAGGTCTTGCGGCACGAGGCTTTGCGCGGCGCTGATCGCGGCCTGCACCTGCTGCTCGGCGATGTCGATGGGCAGGCTCAGGTCGAACTGCAGCGTGATCACCGACGCGCCGGCGGAACTCGTCGACGACATCTGGTCGAGCCCCGGCATCTGCCCGAACTGCTTTTCCAGCGGTGCCGTGATCGCGGACGTGATCACTTCGGGGCTCGCGCCCGGATAGAACGTCTGCACCTGGATGGTCGGGTACGCCACTTCCGGCAGCGCCGACAGTGGCAGCTGCAGGTAGGCCACGATACCGACGAGCAGGATCGCGATCATCAGCAGCGCGGTGGCCACCGGCCGCAGGATGAAGATGCGCGAGGGGTTCATCGTTGTCGTCGCAGTGCGGCCGCGACGCCGGTCACGAAGGCGGTGCGCCGCCGGCGGGCCGCTTGCCACCCCATTTGTGGTCACCGGTGCCCGCGCCACGATGGTGTCGGCCGTTGGCGTTCGCGGGCGCCGCACCAGTGCCCACGGCGGGCGCGACCTGCGACAGCATGACGGTCGCTCCATCGCGCAGCCGATCGCCGCCTTCCGTCACGACGATATCGCCGGCCTGCAGCCCCGACGTGACGGCGACGCGTTCGCCGTCGGCGGCGCCGAGCACGACCGGGCGTACGCTGACGGTGCTGTCCGGGGCCACGAGATAGACGAACGTACTGTTCACGCCGCCGGGCGCCCCGTGCTGCACGGCTGCGATCGGAATGATGACCTGGTCCTTCAGCACGTCCTGCAGCAAGCGGATGTTCACGAACTGGTTGGCGAACAGCGCGCCGTCTTCGTTGGCGAACAGCGCGCGCATCTTGATCGTGCCGGTCGCGGGATCGATGACGTTGTCGACGCTCTGCAGCGTGCCATCGGCGAGCTTCGTCGTGTTCCCCTTGTCGTAGGCCTCGACGGCGAGTACCACGCCATCGCGCATGCGTCGCTGCACGGCGGGCAGCTTGTCTTCCGGCATCGGGAAGATCACCGAGACCGGCTGCAGCTGCGTGACGACGACGATGCCGTTGGCATCGCCGGGCGTCACGTAGTTGCCCGGGTCGACCTGCCGCAGGCCGACCCGGCCGGCAACGGGCGAGACGATGTGCGTGTATTGCAGGTTGAGCTGCGCGTTGGCCACTTGCCCGTTGTCGGTCGCGACGGTGCCCTCGAGCTGTTGCACGGTGGCCTTCTGCGTGGCCACCTGCTGCTCGGCCACCGATCCCTTTGCACCCAGGTCGATGTAGCGCTGCAGGTCGGTACGCGCGTTCGCGAGCAATGCCTCGTCGCGATGCAGGTTTCCCTGCGCCTGCTCGAGCGCAGCCTGGTAGGGGCGCGGGTCGATTTGCGCGAGGAAATCGCCACGCTTGACGAGCTGGCCTTCCTTGAAGCCGATCTGCTGCAGCTGCCCGCTGATCTGCGTCTTGACCGTGACGGTGGCCAGCGGGGTCACGGTGCCCAGCGCCGGCAGGCGGACTTCGATGTCGCCCGTGGTCGCCTTCGCCGTCGCCACCGCCATCGACCCATTTCGTCCCCGCTCGGACTGGGCCTCCAGTGCCTGGCCATGCCGGACGATCAGCACGATGACGACGACGACGGCCACGGCGGCCGCGATGAGCATCATCGTGCGGCGTGATGGCCGGCGGCGCCAGCGGGCGCCGTCCACGGAAAGGTCGGGATCTTCAGCCATCATGCGGGCTCATGATAACCCCACAAAACGCGCGAGTGCGTGTCGGGCTGACATGAAGATGCGGTAACGGAGGGCGTACGAACTATTGGCTGGAGGCCATGTCCTACGGCAACGCGCGCAACCGATACCCGACGTTGGCAACGGTTTCAAGCCAGTCGCCGCCACCGGGGGTCGAACCGAGCTTCAGGCGCAGCCGGTGCACGAGCTGCTTGAGCAGTTGCCGATCGCCCCCGCCACGATGACCCCACACCTGCGCGAGCAGGCGATCGGCGCTGACTGGCGTACCGGCATGCGCGATCAGCAATTGCAGGAGCCGCGATTCCAGCGGCGTCACGCGCTGTCGTGCGTCTCCCACATGCAGCTCGAGCGTCGAGGCATCGAGCCGGATCGAGCCCGCGCTCGTGCTCGGGGTGGCCGTGCCCGCACGCCGCAGCAATGCCTTGCAGCGCGCGACCAGCGTGCGAGGGCTGTATGGCTTGGTCAGGTAATCATCGGCCCCCAGCTCCAGCGCCTTCACGAGGTCGGATTCCTCGTTGCGCACGGTCAGCATCAGGATCGGCAGCGCGGATTCGCGCCTGAGCGCCTGGCACAGGTCGAACCCCGAACCGCCGGGCAAGTTGATGTCGAGGATCGCAAGGTCAGGCGCCTCGGCGCGAAACGCCGCGAGTCCCGATGACGTGGAGTCGGCCTGCACGACGATCATGCCCCCCTGCTGCAGCGCGAAGGCCGTGACGCTGCGCAGGTCCGGATCGTCGTCAACGACCAGTATCTTCATCGGCGTGCTCCATCGGCAGCGTGATCGTGATGCGCGTGCGCGCGGCCGGCGTGCGCTCGATGTGCACCGCGCCGGAGTGCCGCTCGACGATCGACCGGACGATCCAGAGCCCGAGGCCCAGGCCCGGTGCTTCGGGTTCGACATTGTCGCCGCGGCGGAAGCGCTCGAACAGCGCCTGCGTGTCGCCTGCCGGAGGCCCGGGGCCGCCGTCCTCGATCCAGATCATCGCCGTCTCGCCGCGCAACTGGGCGCCGATCGCCACGTCGCTCGACGCGGGCGCGAATTTCGCCGCGTTCGACAGCAGGTTGACGAACACCTGCACGAGCCGTTGCGCGTCGCCGATGATCGTTCGGCCACGCAGCGCGCCGAGATCCACCGCGACGCGCAGCTTCGACTGCGCCAGCAAGGGACGCAACAGGTCGAGCGCTTCGCTGGCGACCGCTTCGATGTCGACGGGCTGGCGGCGGATCGCCAATTGCCCGGACTCGATGCGCACGCTTTCAAGCAGGTTGTCGATCAGGCGCATCAGCCGCAACACACCGCGCTCGATGTTGGAAAGCAGTTCGCGTTGCTCCGCGGGCGCGAGCGTGTCGAGTCCGTCACGCATCATTTCAATGGAGGCCAGTTGCGCGGCGAGCGGCGTGCGAAATTCATGCGAAATGTTGCCCAGCACGCTGTCGCGCGCCCGGCGCGCCGCTTCCAGGTCGGTTTCGTCGCGCAGCAGTTGCACCTGCTGTCCATCCGCCGGCCCGGCGCTGACGACGACCACCGAACGCGTCGAACCGTCCGCCTGCCGCAGCGATTCCGCCAGCCTCGCCGCGCCCTGGCTGCGCGCCGCGACGATCGGGCAGTTGCGTTCACACGGCCGTTCGGCCTCCGGCACATGCGGGTACAGCAGGTCGCCGCAGAAGCGGCCGATGGCGCCGCTGCCGGCGCCCGGCGCGGAGCGCATGAACTGCGGGTTCGCGTAGATGACGCGCCGCTGCGCGTCGGTGACGAACACGCCTTCGACGACGCCGGCCAGCACGGCGCGCGCCTCGGCCTCGCGCCGCCGCAGCGTCGATGTCAGCTCGACCAGGTTCTGGCGCATTTCGTCCATGGCGTGCGCCAGCGAATTGAGTTCGAGTGGCACGACAGTGGGAATGGCGGGCGTGAAATCGCCCTGGCCGATGCGCCGCGCCATCGCCGCGAGTCGCACGACCGGGGCGGCCAGCCATCGTCCGGTCAGCAGGCCTGCCACGGCTGCGAGCAGCGCCACCAGCAGGCCCACGATGATGACGACATGACGATACAGCGCGGCCGGTCGGTCGAACTCGGCGGAAGGAACCTGCGCGTCGATCAGCGCGATCGGCGTGCCGGATGAATCGGACCACACGGCGCTGGCCGCATAGCGCTGGAGCGAGTCGATGCGCATCGCGGCATGATCGCCGTTGCCGAGCGCCGCCGCGTGGAGTGGCGTCAGCGGCTCCGCGTCGGGTGCGTGGTAACTGCCGAGATTCACGACCGAGATGCCCGCGCCCGTTTGCCGCCCGGCTTCGCGCAGCAGTTCGCCTGCGAGCGCCTGGACGACGACGATTGAAATCGAAGGGTCGCTCGAGACCGCTGCGGACGCACCCAGCAACACCGTTGCGCCGTCGCGCGGCCCGATGGCGAAACGCTCGCCCTGGCCTGCGCGCGCGAGCGCCAGCTGTGCCCAGGGCATGTCCTCGCCGACCGTAGCGATCGGCCCCTGTGCATTGCCGAGCTGGCAGGCGGTCGCGCGCGCGCGCGCGCAGTTGTCGGCGAGAAGGCGCGCGACCGCGGAGTTGCCCGGGCTGCGAAGCGCGGCCGCCAGCGAGACGTTGTCGGCAAGGTTGCGCGCCTCGGCCAGGTTGTTTTCGCTCGCGCGCTGCAGGTATTCGCGCGCCGAGCTGACGGCGAGCTCGGTGCGAGCGAGTGCCTGGCGCTTCGCGAACCGGTTGACGACGATGATCGAGGCGAAGGCCATGATCGCCAGCGCAACGAAAGTCGTCAGCAGGCTGGCGACGGCCAGCCACGTCGCGAGCGGCTGCTTGTCCCCGCTGCCGGCCGTGTCCGTCACACCGCGACCGGCGCCCGCGCCGCGCCCTTGCCCCGCCGTCCCGCCCGCAGTTCCGGATGGCGGCGTTCGAGCAGTGCCTTCAAGCCCAGTGTCACGAGCGCGAGCATGGCGAGCAGCGAGGCCGTCGCGAATGCGCCCACGAAATTGTATTCGTTGTACAGGATCTCGACGTGCAGCGGCAGCGTGTTGGTTTCGCCGCGGATGTGCCCGGAAACGACCGAGACGGCGCCGAATTCGCCCATCGCGCGCGCATTGCACAGCAGGATGCCGTACAGCATGCCCCAGCGCACATTGGGCAGCGTGACCACGCGAAAGATGCGCCAGCCGCCTGCGCCCATCGACAGCGCCGCTTCCTCGTCGTCGCGACCCTGCGCCTGCATCAGCGGTATCAGTTCGCGCGCGATGAATGGGAACGTGATGAAGGTCGTCGCCAGCACCATGCCCGGCACGGCGAAGATGATGCGGTAACCGTGGTCGCCGAGCCAGTCGCCCAGCCAGCCGCGTGCGCCGAACACGAGCACGAAGATCAGGCCGGCGATGACCGGGGAAACCGCGAAGGGCAGGTCGATCAGCGTCAGCAGCAATCCCTTGCCTCGGAATTCATACTTGCTGATCGCCCATGCGGCGGCGGTTCCGAACACCGTGTTCAGCGGCACGGAAATGGCCGCGACCGTCAGTGTCAGGCGCATCGCCGCGAGCGCGTCGGCGTCGGCGAGCGCCGCGAGGTAGGGTCCGACGCCCTTGGCAAAGGCCTGCACGAACACGGTGACCAGCGGCAGCAGCAGGAATAGCGCCATGTACAGCACGGCGATGCCGATCAACAGGTAGCGGCCTGCAAGGCGTGCGCTGCCCGAACTGCCCGGAAAATCTTCCTGGCGCCTCATCGCTTGGCCATGTGCCGGCGCTGCAGCGCGAGCTGCGCCGCATTGACCACGAACATCATCGCGAACGACAGCAGCAGCATCGTCACGGCGACCACGGCCGCTTCGACGTACTGGAATTGCTCGAGCTTGGTCATGATGACCAGCGGTACGACCTCGGAAACCAGCGGAATGTTGCCGGCGATGAAGATCACCGAACCGTACTCGCCAAGCGCGCGCGAGAAAGCCAGCGCGCTGCCGGTAATGAGCGCCGGCAGCAGGGCCGGGAAAATCACGCGGCGAAACACCAGCAGCGGGCGCGCGCCGAGCGTCTCGGCGGCGCGCTCGAGGTCCTGGTCCAGGTCGGCGAGCACGGGTTGCACCGTGCGCACGACGAACGGCAAGCCGATGAAGGCCAACGCGATGACGACGCCGAGCGGCGTGAATGCGACACGGATGCCGAGCGGCGCGAGCAGCTCGCCGATCCATCCGTTCGGCGCGTACAGCGTCGTCAGCGCAATGCCCGCGACGGCGGTCGGCAATGCGAAGGGCAGGTCGACGAGCGCATCGAGCAGGCGCCGGCCCGGGAACTCGTATCGCGTCAGCACCCAGGCAATCAGCAACCCGAACACCGCGTTGACCAGGGCGGCCGCGAGGCTGGCCAGGATGCTGAGGCGGAACGACGCCAGCACGCGCGGCGCCAATAGCACGCGGAACCATTCGGTGAGCGGCAGGTGCGCCGCACTGAGGAACGCGGCCGCGAGCGGAATCAGCACGATCAGGCCCAGGTAGGTCACCGTGTAGCCCATCGTCAGGCCGAAGCCCGGCAGGATCTGGTGGCGCGGCGCCTTGGGCAGCCGCAGCTTGTCGCCCAGGCTCATCGTTTGGTCATCCGCGGATCGACCGCGAACAACACGGGCGTATGCCCGGCGTCGCGGAACAACACGGCGAGTTCGCCGCGCAGCGCGGTTTCGAGCTCCGCCGGCGCCGAGGGCAGCCCCAGCACCACCAGCGCGGGGTCGGGCTGCGCGCACACCTGCCGGAGCCAGGCGGCCAGGTCGCCGACAAAATGCTCGCCGCGCAGGTCCAGCCCGTGCGCGCCGCGCAGGTCGGCGCTCGTGCCCTGCATCGCCCGCTGGGTCTCGACGACTTCGGCACGGCTTGCCTCCGCCCGTTGCAGCGTCACTGCGATGGCTTCGACCGGAAGGTGCCGCATGACGCTTGAAACGAGCGCGAGCAACGGTCCGCGTGGTGACTGCGCCTCGGGCGCATGGATCAGCATGCGCGCGGGCAGTGCGCTGAGCGCCGGCAGGCAGAGGATGCGGCGCGCGCCCGCGGCAACGACAGACCGGATTGCATCCGGTGTTGTCGAGGCGAGCGGCAATACGCAGATGCCCGCGTCGAGCCGCTCGCCCCTGGTTTCGCCGTCGCCGTGCCGGATGACCCGCGCCTGCATGCTGCGCACGAGTTGCGCGAGCAGCGGATTGGCCTCGAGCGCGCCCGCCTGCGCCGGTGTCGTCGCGATGACGCGAAAGCTGGATATGGGCGTCGGCAATGCGCGCAACCGGCGCACGCCGAGCGTGACCTGCGAACCCACGCTCAACGGCATCGCGTCCTGCTCCGCGGCCGAGCGCAACGCGTCGACGGACACGCCGTCGCCGCCACCATCGCCGATGGCGGTGTGCACGTTGCTGCGCGGTTCGAGGTCGACACCCACGTATTGCTGGTGCCCGCCGAAGGTCAGCGTGCGCACGGTGCCGCGCGCAAACTGCTGGCGCGGGGCGGTACCGCCGGCAATGCCGAGCTCGACGTCTTCTGGCCGCACGATGAACACCGCTTCCATGCCGGCTGCGCCGGCCGGCGTCTGCGCATCCGGCGCGATCAACGCCGTGCCCAGCTGCATGCCATCCGGTGAAATGCGGCCGAGGAACAGGTTTGCGGCGCCGAGGAAGCGCGCGACGAAGCGCGTCTTCGGATAGCGATACAGCGTTTCGGGCGTGCCTGTTTCCAGCAGGCGGCCCATCTGCATGACGCCGATGCGGTCGGCCAGCGTGAAGGCTTCTTCCTGGTCATGCGTGACGAGGATCGTCGTCATGCCGAGTCGCCGTTGCACCGCGCGCACGGTATCGCGCAATTCCACGCGGATCTTCGCGTCGAGCGCGCCGAAGGGTTCGTCGAGCAGCAGCACCGCCGGCTCGTGCGCCAGTGCGCGTGCGACCGCGACGCGCTGCTGCTGGCCGCCGGAAAGCTGGCTCGGATAACGCTCGTCGAAACCTTCCAGCGCGACCAGCTGCAGCAGCTCGCGCCGCCGTGCGCGGCGGGCGGCCGCGCGCATGCGGCGCACGCGCAGCGCGAATTCGATGTTCTCGGCCACGGTCATGTGGCGGAACAGGGCGTAGTGCTGGAACACCAGCCCCACGCCGCGCAGGCGGGCGGGCAGCTCGGTTACATCGCGTCCATGCAGCGACAGCCGGCCATGATCGACATGCGTCAGGCCCGCCAGCGCGCGCAGCAGCGTGCTCTTGCCGCTGCCGGACGGACCCAGCAGCACGAAGAACTCGCCGGTGTTGATCTCAAGCGTGACATCGTTGACGACGGGCGTGCCCTGGTACCGCTTGGTGAGCTGCTCGATTCTGATGGACACGCGTACGCCATACCTTTCTTATTTTGCGTAGATCCGGTCGAAGATGCCGCCGTCACTGAAATGCTCGGCCTGCGTCTTGGGCCAGCCGCCGAAATCGGCGATGCTGGCCAGCACCCCTATCTTGCCAAAATTGGCGGCATATTTCGCAGCTACAGCGTTGTCGCGCGGCCGGTAGTAGTTGCGCGCGATTATGTCCTGTCCCTCGGGCGAGTAGAGGTATTGCAGGTAGGCCGTCGCGACCTTGGTGGTGCCATGGCGCAGCGCGACCTTGTCGACCACGGCGACCGGCGGCTCGGCGAGGATGCTCACCGACGGATAGACAATGTCGAAGCTGCCCGGGCCCAGTTCCTTCAAGGCCAGGTACGCTTCGTTCTCCCATGCCAGCAACACGTCGCCGATGCCGCGCTGGACGAAGGTCGTCGTCGAGCCACGCGCTCCGGAATCGAGCACCGGCACGTTGCGATACAGCTTCGCGACGAAATCCTGCGCCTTGGCTGCATTGCCGCCCGGTTGCCGCAAGGCATAGGCCCAGGCCGCCAGGTAATTCCAGCGCGCGCCGCCGGAGGTCTTCGGATTCGGCGTGATGACGCTGATTCCCGGACGCACCAGGTCGTTCCAGTCGACGATGCGCTTCGGGTTTCCCTTGCGCACGAGGAACACGATCGTCGACGTGTACGGCGTGCTGTTCTGCGGCAGGCGCTTTTGCCAGTCGTCGGGAAGCAGGTGCGCGTTCTGCGCGATGGCGTCGATGTCGCCAGCCAATGCCAGCGTCACGATGTCGGCCTCCAGCCCGTCGATGACCGAACGCGCCTGCTTGCCGGAACCACCGTGCGATTGCCGCACCGTCACGGTGTCGCCGGTCAGCGTCTTCCAATGCGCCGCAAACGCCTTGTTGTACTGCTCGTACAGCTCGCGCGTCGGGTCGTAGGACACATTGAGCAGTGTCACCTGCGCCGCCTGCGACGGAGGCGCCATCAGCGCAACCGTCGCCAGCAACAGCACGGCAATCGCGGCGAGAATTCGACGGTACATGTTCATGTGCTCCGGTTTGATTTTCAAAATACGACTGAGAAGCGCGTCAGTGCCGCCTGCTCATCCGGGCGGTCGCCTGTCGCGGCACCGCCATCGTAACGGGTACGCTCATAATCCAATTGCCATTTGAAATTCTGATTTAGGTACCAATTGACGCCCACGCCGAAGGCCCGCGCGGCCCGGGCCGAGGTCGTGGGGTTCGCGAACGAGGCCGAACCACCGGTGAACGAGTCGGGGTCGAGGTCAATGGCCTGGTAGCGCGCCACGAGTTCCCAGGCGCCCGTTCCGGGCTTGCCGGGCTGGAACGTCGATCGCGGCGTAAAGCTCGAATAGGACGCTTCCTCGCCGGTCAGGAACCAGGACGCCGAGACCTGCCAGGCGCTGTGCTGCAGTGTCGCCCGCCGCGTCGTCGTCTCATCGGCCTGGCGTCGCACCTGCTGCGTGACCTCGGCGTACTCGCCGAGCAGGCCCACCGGCCCGAGGTAGTAATAGACCTGCGGCGTCACGCGACGACGCAGGCCATCTGCAATCGTGGCTTCGTTGATCGTCGGCGTCGACGCCGTATCATTCCGGTAACTGAACAGCGATTGCTGGCCGGGCGTCTTGTAGCCGGCCAGCAGGCTCGTCGTGTTGACGGTCGTGGCGGAGCTGGTGGCCACGCCGGTGCTGTTCACGTAGCTCGCGCCGATGCCGACGCCGAGTCCGCGCAGTGCGAAATGGTCCGAGTTCAGGAACGGCAACGCGAATATCCGGCCTTCCCAATCCCGCTTGCCGTCGTTGTCGATGTCAGGCACGAAGTTCGCGTCGGTGCTCGAGCCGTCGTTGACGCCATCGAAATAGCCGACGGCGTAGGTGAGCGCGCCCGCGAGCACGCTTCCGGAGACCTGCACGCCGAGGTCGCGGTTGGGCAGCAATGCGCTCGGCAATCCCAGTTCGAGGAAGCGGTTGTACTGGTCCGGCTGCAAGCGCTCGAGTCCGACCGGACCCTTGAACTTGCCGGCCTGCACCGCGAACCACGGCTTGAAGCGTGCGTTGACGTACGCATCCTGCACGACGGCGCGCCCACCGCCGAAGTCCGGCATGAAGCGAAAATCGTAGATGTTGCCGACGGTGCCCTCGATGTAGGGACGCGCGCGGCGCAGCAGGAACGTATCGGCAGTCGGTGGCGTGTTCTGGTCGAAGAAAAAGCGACCGTCGACGGCGAGGTTTCCGCGCAGCTTGATCACCGTAGAACTGTCGGCGGCCGCGATCGACACACCCGTGGGGGCGGCCTTCACGACCGGGGCGGCCTTGGCCGCGGCGGTCGCCGTCTCATCGGCCAGTTCCAGCTTGCGCTCGAGCACGCGGATGCGCTGTTCGGCTTGTTCGAGCCGTTGCTCCAGGGTCAGGTTTTCGGCCGGCGCCGCCGCCTCTTGCGCGAAGCTCGCCATCGCCGGAAGGGTGGCCGTGATGGCCGCAAGTATCGTCCATGTCGCTCGCATCGGTTGCTCCAGAAGGTTCGGGTCCGCACGCGCCGCAGGCGATTGCCTGTGGCGAAAATACGGGAATATTCTGGGTAGGCGCTGGGCGACATTGCAGTAACCGAGCGGTGACTTTCCGGTCACTTCGACGCGCTGTTATGCGGATATAACACTTCCTGCCGGATATCATTCACGGCGGGAGGCATGGTCATGACAATAAGTCGCGCGATCGGCTGGGAGCTCGACGGCATGCCGCGCATCGTGCGGGGCGCGGGCAGCTATCTGTTCGATGCCGACGGGAAGCGCTACCTCGATGGGTCAGGCGGCCCGGCGGCGTTCAGCCTGGGGCACGCCAACGCCGAAGTGAACGCCGCGATCGCGGCACAGCTGGCCCAGGTGGCCTGCGGCTACCGCTACCTGTTCACGAGCGACGCGCTCGAGCAGCTGACGGAGGCGATGCTGCGCCACTGCGGGCCGCTGTTCGGACAAATCGTGTTCGCATCGAGCGGGTCTGAAGCGATCGAGGGTTCGATGAAGGTGGCGCTGCAGTACTGGAACGCCCGGGGGCAGTCGAGCAAGCGCCGTTTCATTTCGCGCGAGCGCTCGTACCATGGCAGCACGCTCGGCGCGCTGTCGCTGTCGGGATTTGCCGAGCGTCGCAAGCCCTTCGTGCAAAGCCTGCTGGACGTGTCATTCGTATCGGCCGCCAATGCCTATCGGCCGCCGGCGGGCCTGGCGCCGGAAGACCTGGCCGCGGCGTTGGCGCGCGAGCTCGACGAGCGCATTCTATCGCTGGGTGCGGACAACATCGCGGCCTTCGTGTTCGAGCCGGTTGTCGGCGCGGCCGGCGGCGTCGTGCCGGCGCCGCCCGGTTACGCCCGTGCGATCCGCGAGGTGTGCACGCGCCATGACGTGCTGCTGATCGCCGATGAAGTGATGTGCGGCTCGGGCCGCTGCGGCACGTGGCTCGCGCTCGAACAAGACGGCGTCTCGGCCGACATCATCGCTGTGGCCAAGGGGCTCGCCGGTGGCTACATTCCGCTGGCCGCGACGATCTTCCAGCGGCACATCGCTGCCGCGATCGTCGAGGCGCACGGATCGATCCTGACGGGCCACACTTTTTCAGGCCACACGGCAGCCTGCGCCGCGGGGCTTGCCGTGCAACGCATCATCGAGCGTGACCGATTGCTCGAGCGCGTGCGCACGCGCGGCGAGGCGCTGCGCGCCGAGTTGCGCGATTCACTGCGGCGCTTCGCCGAAGTCGGCGACGTGAGAGGGCGCGGCTATTTCATCGGCATCGAGTTCGTGCGCGACGCGAAGACGCGCCAGCCCTTTCCGGCGGAGCGCGGGCTCAGCGCCGAGATCGGCCGCCGCGCCTTCGAGGACGGCCTGATCGTGTTCCCCTGCGCCGGCAACGCAGGCGGAGGGCAGGGCGATGCGATCATCATCGCGCCGCCGTACAACGCCAGCGACGCGGAGCTCATGGAGCTCACCGACAAGCTCGCACGCGCCGTCGCGGCGAGCCTTGCGTAGTGCGGCCGCGCGCCGTGAGCTAACCGCGTGGCGCGGGCTTCAGGGCCAACGCGCCATCGCCGAGCAGGAACAGCGCGACCAGCGCGATGCCGCCCAGCAGTTCGAGGGCAATCACGGCGCAGGCCATGACGGCGGGGAGCCCGAGCGAGGCGAAATAGCCAACGAAGCCGGGTATCGTGAAAACCGCGAATTTCAGGTAGGCCTGCGCCAGGAACATGATTCCGAGGCTCACTTGCAGGGTGAGCGCGGCATACGGGGCGGTGGATGACTTGATCGGTCGGTGCAAGGTCAATGGGCGGCGCCCGAGCCCGGCGCGCCAAACGGCGGGCGCGCGAACCACACGAATGGAATCAGCACCAGGAACATCACCGCGAGCAGGTAGAAGACATCGCTGACCGCCAGCGTCATCGCCTGTTGCTGCACCAGTCGATCGGTGTACGCGGCGGCCGCGGCGCCGTCGATGCCGTGGCCCGCCAGCGTACGCTGGAAGGCCAGCCACGCCCCGGAGTCGGGGCGGATGTGTTCGGTCAGCACCGCGTGATGGTAATCGGTGCGCGTGTTCCACAGGTACACGCTCACGGCAGTCGAGATGCTGCCGGAAATCGTGCGGATGAAGTTGCTCAGTCCCGCTGCCGAAGCCAGTTCCGCCGGACCGACGCCGGCCATGACGATCTGGTTCAGCGGCAGGAAGAACAGCGGCATGCCGATGCCCTGGAACAAGCGGGGCAAGGCCAGTTGCGAAAACGTGGCGGTTTCGTTGAGTCCCGCGACCCACCAGACGTTGACGCCGAAGATCAGGAAGGCCGTGGCCGCGGCGAGGCGCAGGTTCATGCGGTGCAGGTTGCGGCCGATGATCGGCGCGAGCACCAGCGCGAGGATTCCCACCGGCGCCATCGCCAGTCCCGCCCAGGTGCTGGTGTAGCCCAGTGTCGTCTGCAGCCATAGCGGATAGACGACATTGACGCCCATGAAGGCAAAATAGGCCACGGCGATCGTACTCGTGCCCACGAGGAAGTTGCGGCGCTGGAACAGGTGCAGGTCGACCACCGGGTGCTTGTCGGTCAATTCCCAGGGAATCATGAACCCGATCGCGACGACGGCAACGATGGCCGCGGTGATGATCTCGATGGAGGAGAACCAGTCCTTCTCGTTGCCGTTGTCGAGCATGAACTGCAGGCTGCCCACGCCGATGACCAGCAGCGCGAGGCCGACCGCGTCGATCGGCGTCTTCATCTTCGTGGATTCGCGTCGACGCAGCACGATGCCGATGATCACGGCCGCCAGGATTCCGACCGGCACGTTGATGTAGAAGAGCCAGGGCCACGACAGATTGTCTGTGATCCAACCGCCCATGATCGGGCCGAAGATCGGCGCGACGATGACGACCATCGCCCACAGGCCGAGCGCGAGGCCGCGCAGCTTCACCGGGTAGTTGCGCAACAGCAGCGCCTGGCCGACCGACATCATCGGGCCCGAAACCAGGCCTTGTGTCAGGCGGCCGGCGATCAGCATCGGCATGCTGGTCGCGAGCCCGCACAGTGCCGAGAACAGCACGAACAGCAGCGAAGACGTGACGAAGGTGCGCACTTCGCCGTACTGGCGGCCGATCCAGCCCGTCAGCGGCTGCACGACGGCGGCCGCGAGCATGTACGAACTGATTGCCCACGTGCCTTCGGAGGGGCTGACCGCCAGGCTTCCTGCGATCGACGGGATCGACACGTTGACGATCGTCATGTCGAGGATTTCCATGAACGACGCGATCGAAACCGCAATCGTCAGCAGCACGAGCTTGGTGCCGTGCAGCGGCAGGTATTCGCCGTGTTCGTCGCGCGGTTCCGAAGCGGTCACGTGGCGTCGACCCGGTTGCTGCGTCGAGGCCGGCGGCTCAAGGCCGGCCGACGGAATTGCGCGTGATGATCGCGTCCGCTTCGGCATTGGCGCGCTCGAGATCGGCCGAATAGATCGCCGTGCTGTCGCCGCTGTCGCCACCCGGCGCGGCGGACAGCATCGCGCCGCTCCGATCATGCGTGTCGATGGTCACCGTCGTCGACAATCCGACGCGCAACGGATGTTTCGCCAGGTCCTGCGCGTCGATGGATACGCGCACCGGCACGCGTTGCACGACCTTGATCCAGTTGCCGGAGGCGTTCTGCGCCGGCAGCAGCGAGAATGCCGCGCCGGTTCCAGCGGCCATGCCGATCACCTTGCCGTGGAATATCGCGCTGCCGCCATACAGGTCGCTGCGCACCTCGGCCTCCTGGCCGATGCGCAGGTGACGCAGCTGGCCTTCCTTGAAATTCGCGTCGACCCACAGGCCCTGCAGCGGCACGATGCTCAGCAGCGGCTCGCCGGCCTGGATGCGCTGGCCGAGTTGCACGCTGCGCAGCGCGACGTAGCCGGTGACCGGCGCGACGATCGCATTGCGGCTCGCATTGACGAAGGCATCGCGGTACGCGGCCCTCGCTGTCAGCACGATCGGGTTGTCGCGCACCGAGACGCCGTCGGTCAGCGCGTGCGCCGAGTCCGCCTGGCGCTGTGCCTGCGACAGGTTCGCGCGTGCCATCGCGACGGCCTCTTCGGCGTGCTTCACTTCCTCGGACGCGATCGCCTGGTCGGCCAGCAGCGGTGCCCGCCGCGCGAGATCTTCCTCGGCGCGCGACAGTTCGAGCCGGCTGCGCGCGGCCTGCGCGTCGTACTGGCCGGCCATCGCCTGCTGCTGGCGCACCTGCCGCACGGCCTGCGCGAGCGCGCCCGCGGCGCGGTTCAGCGCGGTCTCGGCATCGGTGGGATCGAGTTTCACGAGCACCTGGCCCGCATTGACGAGCTGGGTGTTGCTTGCGAACACGCCGACCACCGTACCGGCGATCTGCGAAGTGACCGTGACCTGGTCGCCGTTGACGTAGGCGTCGTCGGTTTTCTCGCGTTCCGACAGCACGACGTACCAGAGCGCGAACCACAGCACGCCCATGGCAAGGAACACGCCGGCGACGACAGTCAGTATGCGACGCCGCTTGCCATTGGCCGGCGCGGCGGCGGTTGTCCCGGCCGTCGTGGCGGGGCTCGTCGTATTGTCAGTCGGCGTGCTCATGGTGCGTCACTCAATCCGCGATTGTTGTTGGGAGAATCATCAAATCCGCCGCCGAGCGCGCGCTGCAGCGCGCTGTCGGCCGACAGTGCGGCCGCATCGAGCTGCACCAGCGCGTCGCGCTGCATCAGCAGCATGGACTGCGCACCCAGATGCGCGCGCAGGTCCGTGACACCCTGGCGCACGCGCGCCGCCGCGCTGCGCTCGAGCTGCGTCGCCGCGTCGAGTTGCGCGAGCTGCTGTGTACGCTGCGAGGCGGCCTGCGTCGCAGCGACGAGGTCTTCGGCGACTTCGCGCGCCGCGCCGATGACGGTGTCGTTGTAGGCCGCGACGGCGGCGTCGATGCCGGAATCGGCGATCCGGAGTTGCGCGCGACGCTCGCCGTTGTCGAACAGCGGCAGGTGGATTGCGATGCCGACCTGCGGGTCGGCGCTGCCCGCCTCGAGCAGGTGCCCGAGGTCGATGCTCTGCAAGCCCGCCAGCGCGTGGATCGACAGGTCGGGATAGAACTGCGCAGCGGCGACATGGCGGCGACGCTGCGCGGACTCGACCCGCGCGCGGCTGGCGGCAATGTCCGGGCGGCGCGAGAGCAGGTCGAGGCCCACGCCGTCGGGCAGTGCGGCGGGGAGCGAGGGCAGGGGCCTTGCCTCGAGCGGCGGCAATTGCGCGACGGAATGGCCGGTCAGCGCCGCGAGCGCGACGACGCGCAACTGCGCGGAGCCGCTGAGCGCCGCCTGTTGCCCGCGCGCCGCGGCGAGGTCGGCATTCGCCTGCGCGGACACGTCCGGGCTGTCGAGTTCGGCGTGCTGCCGCTCATCCGCGATCGACACGACCCGCGTGAGCGCATCGATGCGCTGTTGCGAGAGCGCGAGCCGGGCCTGGTCAGCCTGCCAGCCGAAATACGTATCGACGACGGCGCCGGCCAGCACCAGCGCCGCGGCCGCGCGATCGGCCGCCGCCGCGCGCGCTTCGCTGGTCGCGGCTTCGACGCTGGCGCGTTCCTTGCCCCACCAGTCGAAGGTGTAGCTCGCCGACAGCCCGAGGTCCGTCAGGTTGTACCAGTTGAATCCGAGGAAGCTCGGCTTGAACAAGCCGTTGTCGCTGAGGCGCTGGCGGCTGCCTTGCGCGCTCGCTTCGACGTGCGCGCCGGCCGCGGCCGCCGTGACGCGCACCGCTTCGCGCGCCGAATTGAATCGCGATTGCGCGGCAGCGAGTGTCGGGTTGTCGGCGAGCGCAGTCTCGACCAGCTTGTCGAGCGTCGGGTCCTGGTATCGCTCCCACCACGCGACCACCGGCCATTTCCCGCCTTGCGGCAGGCTCGTGCCCTCGAGTGGCGCGGCGCGGAGCATCGTGGAAGCCGGAATGGGCTTCAACGAAGCACAACCGACGACAATGCTGCTGGCCAATGCCAGCGCGACGGACTTCGACCTCATGCGTGATCGCCTTTGCCCGCCGGCGCTTCGTCCGGCATCAGTTGGCCAAACAGCTTTTTCAGGAATCCGAGCAGGCGCGTCTTGTCGGCGTCGGAGAATTCGCCATACAACTCGCGCGTGTAGCTGAACATGAGCGGCAGCACCTCGAGCACCAGCGCTTCGCCCTGCGGCGTGATCTTGATGTCCATGCGGCGGCGATCGTGGTCGCTGAGCACGCGCGTGATCAGTCCGCGCCCGACCAATGCATCGCCGATGCGCGTCATGCTGGCGGGGCTGTGCGCGAGGCCGGCGCACAAGTCGCTCGGGCCGGCGACGCCATTGGGCGCCGCGAACAGCGACAGCAGCGTGCGGAATTCGACGTCGGTCAGTTCGTAGGGGCTGATGACCTCATCGACGCGGGCCGACAGCGCGCGGCCGAGCAGGATGATGAGACGGCTCAGCATCGCTTCGGGGACTGGCAGCGCCGGCACGCGCTTCGCAACGCGCCGCATGTTCTGCTCGATGATCGCCAGTCGATCCACGTTGGAATTCCGCCGTATTGATAACTTACCGCGGAATAGTTTACGACGGAAATATTGCAATGTAAATAAACTGGCCCGGATCGATGCCGTGGCGGTCGTCGCGCTCGCCTATGATGGCTATATAAGAAGGGGAGACCAGGAATGAGCATTGCAGGCGCGCCACCCGAATCCGGCGCCGGTCCGACGATCGCCGCCGCCGCATCGCTCCGCGGCCGCGTGTTCTTCTGGTCACTGACCTCGGCGCTCGCCGGCTTCCTGTTCGGCTTCGACACCGTCGTCATTTCCGGTGCCGAGCAGCGCATCCAGTCGCTGTGGCAACTGACGCCCGGCATGCACGGTTTCGCGATGGCCTCCGCGCTGTACGGCACGGTGCTGGGTTCCGTGCTCGGCGGCGTTCCGACCGATCGTTTCGGCCGCAAGCCCACGCTGTTCGGCATCGGGCTGCTCTACATCATTTCGGCGATCTGGTCCGCACTGGCTGCGAACGTCGATTCATTCATCATGGCGCGCTTCATCGGCGGCCTCGGCATCGGCGTGTCGACCGTGGTCGCGCCGCTCTACATATCGGAGATTGCGCCGGCGCGGCATCGCGGACTGCTCGCCGGGATGTTCCAGTTCAACATCGTGTTCGGCATTGTCGTCGCCTACGTGTCGAACGCGCTGCTGACCGGCATCGGGCCCGAGGCCTGGCGCTGGATGCTCGGCGTCGCCGCCGTTCCTTCGCTTGTCTACGCCTGCTTCTGCCTCGGCTTGCCGGAGAGCCCACGCTGGCTGCTGGGCCGCAAGCGCGATCGCGCCGCGGGGGAGGCGGTGCTGCGGCTCATCGAGCCGGGCGCGGCCGCGACGCAAATCACGGCGATGGCGGACGCGATCGGCGGCGCCATGACGGCACGCGATTCCGCGCCGCCTTTCTGGACGCGCGCGCTGCGCACGCCGATCCTGCTGGCGGTGCTGATCGCCGTGTTCAACCAGCTGTCGGGCATCAATGCAATCCTGTATTTCGCGCCGCGCATCTTCGAGATGACCGGCCTGGGCGAGAAGGCCGCGCTGCTGCAGTCCGTCGGCATCGGCGTGACGAACCTGGTCTTCACGTTCGTCGGCTTGTGGCTGATCGACCGCCTCGGGCGCCGTACGCTGCTCTACATCGGTTCGCTTGGCTACATCGTTTCGCTGGGCCTCGTCGCGTGGGCGTTCTTCACCGGCCACGTCTCGATCGTGCCGGCGTGCATCTTCGCGTTCATCGCGGCGCACGCGATCGGGCAGGGCACCGTGATCTGGGTATTCATTTCCGAGATCTTCCCGAACCGGCATCGCGCGGAAGGCCAGGCGCTCGGCAGCTCGACGCACTGGATATTTGCCGCGCTGCTGACGTCGTTCTTCCCGAAGATGGTCACCGTGTTCGCACCCGGCTACGTGTTCCTGTTCTTCTGCGGCATGATGATGCTGCAGCTGCTGTGGGTGCGAACGATGGTCATCGAAACGCGCGGCGTGCCGCTCGAGGACATCCAGCGACGATTGGGCACGGCCTAGCGGGGCCCGCGCCCTTCTAGGCTTGCATTGAAGCGGCGAAGTGGTCTACACTCCGGCCAGAAATGGTAGCGCTATCAATATGGCGCGCCAAGGTTTGGCAACCCGGGGGAATCGACACGTGGCCAATCGCAAGCACCGCAAATCCGTCCAGTACAAACTTCGTTCACGAGTGGGTCGTCATGCGCGCCTCGGCATGTCAGTGGCCGCCGCCGGCACCTTCATGCTGGGCGGGCCGGCTTTCGCCGCCGATGGCAGCGGCGTCGCCGCCACCAAGAAGGACCAGACGCTCGAGGAAGTGATCGTCACCGGCCTGCGCAAGAGCCTCGAATCGGCGCAGGCAATCAAGCAGAAGAAAGAGCAGATCGTCGATTCGGTGACGGCGCAGGATATCGGCGCGCTGCCCGATCGCAGCGTGTCGGAAGCGCTGCAGCGCATCCCCGGCATAACGCTCCAGCGCACGAACGAGAATCGCGATCCGGCCCGGCTTGCGTCCGAAGGCGGCGGCGTGTTCATCCGCGGCCTGTCATGGGTGCGCAGCGAAACCAACGGCCGCGACATCTTCTCGGCCAACAATGGCCGCGCGCTGAGCTACGAAGACGTCTCGGCCGACCTGCTCGCCGGCATCGACGTGTACAAGAACCCCTCCGCGGAATTGATCGAGGGCGGCATCGGCGGCATCGTCAACCTGCGCACGCGCCAGCCCTTCGATTCGAACAAGCGGCTCATCGCCGCGTCGGCCGACGTCAACTACGCCGACCTCTACAAGCGCGGCTTCATTTCCGGCAATGCGCTCTACAGCGATTCGTGGGACACGGGCATTGGCCGCATCGGCGCACTGGTCTCGGTCAGCGTCGGCAACGTGGGCAACCGCACCGACAGCATCCAGACCGGCCGATACGAGCCGCACGTCGTTTCGGCGACCGATGCAAGCAACACTGGGCTCACCGAAGGCTCGACCGTCTACATGCCGAATTCCTACGGCTGGCGGCGCATCGACTGGAAGCAACGCCGCGAGGCATTGTCCGCGTCGCTCCAGTGGGCGCCGAACGATAAGAGCATCATCACGTTCCAGGCGCTGATGGCGCGGGCCGATCCGAAGGACATCGAGCACGCGCTCGGTGACTACAACGATTTCGGCGAGACCGAGATTCCCGTTGCCGGCAATGTCTACAACAGCCAGGGTGTGGTCACCAAGGGCACGACGCCCTTCTCGCTGCTGACCGCCGACACGCGCTATGGACAGTCGCACAAGACCACCAGCGATTTCTCGCTGAACGGCAAGTTCACGCCCAATGACCGCTGGGCATTCAGCGGTGACTTGCAGTACGTCACCTCGCATGCCGACGTGCTGAGCATGACGGCCTTCACGCAGAACAGCCAGGCCGGCGCCTTGTCGTTCGACCTGGGTGGCGACACGCCGTCGCTGAAATTCACGCAGACACCGGATGTGTCCGGCGACCTGTCGCAGTACTGGTGGGCCGCGGCGATGGACCACCTCGAAAAGAATGACGCCAAGTCCTGGGCCCAGCGCGCCGATGCCGAGGTCACTTTCGACGACAACCCCTGGCTGAGGTCATTCCGTTTCGGCGTGCGTGCCACCGAGAAGAAGGCGATCACGCGCGAGACTGGCTGGAACTGGAGCCTGCTCAGCCACGAGTTCTGGTGCGGATGCGGCCCCGCCGCATACATGGACGCCGGGCCCGCGAGCGCCAACGAATTCGTCGACTACAAGAACTTCTTCCGCGGCAGCGTCGGCGTGCCGGGCGTGGGCTGGTTCCCGTCCGCACAGCTCGTCAGCAACGGAACGGCCTATGCGTACTCGATCCTGCACGCCACCGAGACGTCGGGCTGGGGCTGGACGCCGCTGACCAACGATTTCAGCCTGGCGCATCCGGCTGGCGACAACGTCAACGGCGGCATCAACAACCAGCACGAGAACACGCAGGCCGCCTACATGCTGTTGCGTTTCGGCAATGGCAGCGGCAAGGGCGCGATCGACGGCAACGTCGGCGTGCGCGTCGTGCACACCGCCGTCGATGCCTCGGGACTGCTGACCAACTTCACGTTGCAGGGCGGCACGCCGCAGAATTGCGCCGACGCCGCGGCGGCGGGTGCAGGCATGACTCCGCCGATCACCATCGATTGCGCGGCCTACGACCAGGCCTACGCCTTCTCGCAGGGCGGCAACGTGCCGGGCTTCCAGCAGACCAACACCTACAACGACATCCTGCCGAGCTTCAACATCCGCTTCATGCTGCGCGATGACCTGCAGCTGCGCTTCGCGTTGTCGCGGGCGATGGTGCGGCCGACCTTCAGCCAGATGCAGGCGTATACCACCCTGAGCGCGGGATTCAACGCGCTGTACCAATCCACGACGGGTCTCACGGGAACCGGCGGCAATCCGAAGCTGAAGCCGACGCGTGCCGACCAGTTTGACGCCAGCCTCGAATGGTACTTTGCGCCAGTGGGAAGCCTCACGTTCGCGACGTTCTACAAGGACGTTCGGAACTACATCTTCCTGGGCGAGAGCCAGGAGACCTACACGTCGAACGGCCAGACGTTGACGTTCGACGTCACGCGCAACCTCAATGGTGCGCATGGCCGCATCGCCGGCTTCGAACTCGGCTACCAGCAGATCTACGATTTTCTGCCGGGTGGCTGGGGCGGCCTCGGCACGCAGTTCAACTACACGTACGTGAACAGCAGCGGTGGGCGCAATACCGCGATCAACATCAACGAACCGGCGCAGGTCACCGGGGCGGCCGACCAGACGCTGCCGCTCGAAGGCCTGTCGCGCAAGAGCTTCAATGCGGCATTGATTTACGAGAAATACGGCATCTCGGCGCGCCTGGCCTACAACTGGCGCGAACGCTACCTGCTGACGACCTCGGCGGCGAACATCCAGCGGCCGGTGTGGTCGGAGGATTTCGGCCAGCTCGACGCCTCGGTGTTCTATTCACTCACGGCGCACGTCAAGGTGGGCCTGCAGGGCACGAACCTGCTCAACTCGCGCACTTTCCTCGACGTGGGCGGTGCAACGCTGGCGCCGCGCTACAGCTGGACGGATACCGACCGCCGCATCGCGGCCGCGGTTCGCGTCAGCCTCTGAGGCACAGCGCCCGGCACGGGCGCCGTGTTGCCCGTACGCGCCTCCGGCCGGTGACGGCCGGTGGCGCGTTCGAGTAGGCTCTGGCGGGCAGTGATCGACATGGGCTCTCGCATCCAGGGCATCGTCATCGTCGGCGGCGGCACCGCGGGCTGGATGACGGCCGCTTTGCTCGCGCGCCTGTTGGCGTCGAAACAGGGCTCGCCTTCGATCCGGCTGGTCGAGTCCGAGGACATCGGCACGGTCGGCGTGGGCGAAGCCACCGTGCCGGTGATCCGCCAGTTCAACGGCGTGCTGGGAATCGACGAAGGCGAATTCCTGCGCCATACGCGCGGCACCTTCAAGCTGGGCATCGAGTTCCACGATTGGCTGCGCCCGGGCAGCAGGCATGGGCATTTCTTCGGCGACTTCGGCGACACCATCGAAGGCGTGGCGCCGCATCATCATTGGCTCAAGCTGCGCGCGCTCGGCGATGCCACGCCGCTGTTCGATTACTGCCTCCCGTGCGTGGCCGGACAGCTCGGGCGCTTCATCCCACCCGATCCCAAGGTCGCCGCCGCGGCCTATCGCTACGCGTATCACTTCGATGCCGGCCTGTACGCCGAGCTGCTGCGCCATTACGCGTGCGCGCGTGGCGTGACGCGCACGCTCGCGCGGGTCGACGAGGTGCGGCTGCGCGGCTCCGATGGATTCATCGACTCGCTCCGTCTCGACAGCGGCGAGACGGTCGCCGCCGATCTTTATATCGACTGCTCGGGGTTCCGGGGGCTGCTGATCGAGGAGGCATTGCACACCGGCTACATCGACTGGACGCACTGGCTGCCCTGCGACCGGGCCGTCGTGGCGCCTTGCAACCGCGCGCAGGCAATGCTGCCGTACACGACGTCGGCGGCCCGCGCCGCGGGCTGGCAATGGCGCATTCCGCTGCAGCATCGCGTCGGCAATGGCTATGTCTATGCGAGCGTGCACGCCAGCGACGCGGAAGCCGCGGCCACGTTGCTCGAAAGCCTCGAGAGCCCGCCGCTGGCCGAGCCGCGCGTGTTGCGATTCACGACCGGGCACCGCCGCCAGTTCTGGAACAAGAACTGCGTCGCCATCGGTCTCGCGAGCGGATTCATGGAGCCGCTCGAATCGACCAGCATCCAGTTGATCCAGTCCTCGATCGTACAGCTCGTCGCGATGTTTCCGGATCGCGAATTCGATCCGGTGATCAGCGCCGAATACAACCGCGTGCTGGTCAGCGAGTTCGAGCGCATACGCGATTTCCTGATCCTGCACTACAGCGCGACGCAGCGCGACGACGCGCCGTTGTGGCGGCATTGCCGCGCCATGGCGCTGCCCGACACGCTTGCGCACAAGCTCGAGGTGTTTCGCGCCTGCGGCCGCGTGCCACTGCTGGCCGATGAGTCGTACCAGGAGCCGAGCTGGGTCTCGATATTGCTCGGCATGGAGGTTTATCCGCGCCGCTACGATCCGTTGGTCGATCGCATCGACGTCGATACGCTGCGCGCCGGCATGGCCCGGCGTCGCGGCGCGATCCGCACGCTCGCGCAGGCGATGCCGCGACACGAGGACTTCGTGGCGCGTTGCTGCGCGCCGGGCGCGGGCGCGGGCGTGGTGCCAGGATGAGCGCACCGTGAGCGCGGAGCCCATCCGGCGCATCGCCATCGTCGGTGGTGGCACGGCGGGCTGGATGGCCGCCGCGGCGCTGGCGCGCTCGTTGCGCGGCGCCTGCGGGATCGAGCTCGTCGAGTCCGACGAGATCGGCACGGTCGGCGTCGGCGAGGCGACGATTCCGCCGATCCGCAAGTTCAACGCCGTGCTCGGCATCGACGAGTACGATTTCGTGCGCGCGACGCAGGGCAGCTTCAAGCTCGGCATCCAGTTCGTCGACTGGACGCGCGGCGGCGAGGCCTACTTCCATCCTTTCGGCCGTTACGCCACCGACCTGGACATGATCCCGTTCCACCAACATTGGCTGCGCCAGCATCGACTGGATGCGAACGGGAAACTCGACGACTACGCGATGGCATGGGCCGTGGCGAGCCGCAATCGTTTCGCGCCGCCGAGCGATGATCCGCGCTCGGTGCTGTCGACGTATGCGCACGCCTATCATTTCGATGCCGGCCTGTACGCGCGCTATCTGCGCAGCTATGCCGAGCAGCGCGGCGTGCGGCGCAGCGAAGGCAAGGTCGTCGACGTCGCACTGCGTGACCACGATGGGTTCATCGACCACCTGCGGCTCGAGGATGGGCGACGGATCAGCGCGGAGCTGTACATCGATTGCTCCGGATTTCGCGGCCTGCTGATCGAGGAGGCGCTGCGCACCGGCTACGAGGACTGGACGCACTGGCTGCCCTGCGACAGGGCGCTGGCGGTGCCATGCGAGCCGGCCGGGGAACTGCTGCCGTACACGCGCGCCACGGCGCGCGAGGCAGGCTGGCAGTGGCGCATTCCGCTGCAGCATCGCACCGGCAACGGGCTGGTCTACAGCAGCCACCACCAGTCGGACGACGCGGCCGCGGCGACGCTGCTCGCGAACCTCGACGGGCGCGCGCTCGCGGAGCCGCGACTGCTGCGCTTCACGACCGGCCGTCGTCGGCAAAGTTGGAACCGCAACTGCGTGGCGCTCGGCCTGGCGGCGGGCTTCCTCGAGCCGCTGGAATCAACCAGCATCCACCTGATCATGACGGGCATCACCCGCCTGCTGGAGAATTTTCCCGACACGCAATTCGATGCGCTCGCGATCGGGGAATACAACCGCCGCACGCAGGTGGAGTTCGAAAGGGTGCGCGATTTCCTGATCCTGCATTACCACGCCAACGGCCGCGAGCAGGACGAACTGTGGAACTACTGCCGCCACATGTCGATTCCCGATTCGCTCCAGTACAAGCTGGCGCACTTCCGGCGAAACGGCCGGCTGGTCAACGAGGGGCAGGAGGTGTTCCATGACACGAGCTGGGTCGCGGTCTACATCGGCCAGCATGTGCTGCCCGAACAACCCGAGCCGCTCGCCGCAGTCGGCGACGCAGCGCAGCTGCGCCAAGTGCTGCACGGCATGCGGGCGCTGATGAAGACCGCGGCTGAATCGTTGCCGACGCACGCGGAATTCATTCGCCGCCATTGCCAGGCCGCGACCGGTGGCTGACCGTCGACTTCGCGGCATCGTCATTGTCGGCGGCGGCACCGCCGGCTGGATGGCCGCGGCTGCGCTCGCCCAGGTGCTCAAGGGAGACTATTGCAGCATCACGCTGGTCGAGTCGACCGAGATCGGCACGGTCGGCGTCGGCGAAGCGACGATTCCGATCATCCGTCTTTACAACCAGCTGCTGGGCATCGACGAAGACGATTTCATGCGCCACTGCCAGGCCACGTTCAAGCTGGGCATCGAGTTCCGCGACTGGACGCGCCCCGGGGAATCCTACCTGCATCCCTTTGGAGCCTACGGCGCTCCGCTTGAAGCCAGCGAGTTCCATCAGTTCTGGCTGCGGCTGCGCGCGGCCGGCGATGCGGCGCAGGGCGATACGGTGCCGCTGGCGGAATATTCGCTGTGCACGGTGGCCGCGCGCCTCGGTCGTTTCGGCCGCCCGGGCAATGATCCGCGCTCGATATTCGCGGCGCTTTCGTATGCGTTCCATTTCGACGCCTCGCTGTATGCGCAGTATTTGCGCGCCTACGCCGAGCAGCGCGGCGTGCGCCGCATCGATGCGCGCGTGGCTGACGTCACGCTGCGCGGCGAAGATGGCTTCATCGACGGCCTGGTGCTCGAAGGCGGGCAACGCCTGGCCGGCGACCTGTTCATCGACTGCTCGGGATTCCGCGGCCTGCTGATCGAGCAGGCGCTGCACACGGGCTATGAAGACTGGACGCAGTGGCTGCCTTGCGATCGCGCGCTCGCCGTGCCCTGCGAGTCGACCGGTGCACTGGCGCCGTACACCCGCGCCACCGCGCGCAACGGCGGCTGGCAGTGGCGCATCCCGCTGCAGCATCGCATCGGCAACGGGCTCGTCTACAGCAGCCGGTACCTGGACGATGAGACGGCAGCGCGCACGCTGCTTGCGAACCTCGATGGTCGCGCGCTCGCTGACCCGAGGCCGCTGCGCTTCACCACCGGGCGGCGCCGCAAGTTCTGGCACCGCAACTGCGTCGCGCTGGGGCTGGCGAGCGGGTTCATGGAACCGCTCGAATCGACGAGCATCCACCTCGTGCAGTCCGGCATCACGAAGCTGCTGCGCCTGTTTCCCGACCGCGATTTCCATCCGCGCGTCAGCGATGAGTACAACCGGCAGGTGCACCTGGAATACGAGCGCATCCGCGATTTCCTGATCCTCCACTACCACGCAAATGAGCGGCACGGCGAAGCGCTGTGGGATGACTGCCGCAACATGACGATCCCGGATTCGCTCCACGCGCGCATCGAGCACTTCCGCGTCGACGGCCGGCTGATCAACTTCGGCCACGAGCTGTTCCAGGATGCGAGCTGGCTGGCCGTGCTGCTGGGCCAGGGCATCGAGCCCGAGGCCTGCGATCCGCTGGTGGACGTGCTGCCGCTCGCGCAGATACGCCGCAACCTCGGTGCGATGCGCGCCGCGATCCGCAAGGCGGCCGAGTCGCTCCCCACGCACGCCGAATTCATCAACAACCACTGCAAGGCCCCGCCATGAAACTGCTGCGCACGCTGACCGTGTTGTTGCTCGCGACTTCGCCCGCCTGGGCCGCGCCCGAGCTGAGTTCCACCAAGGACCACGGCCGCGTCAGCCTGCTGCCGGCCGACTCGCTTTCGGGCGGGCGCTTCCTGATCCGCATTGCCGCGCAGAACGGCGGCGCCGCGCCGACGAGCTTCGGCGTGACGGATATCCACATCACCACGGCCGGAGGGCGAGCGGTGGCGCTGGTGCCGCTCGACAAGCTGATCGCCGAAACACACGCCGCGGCGCGCGCGAATTCGCGCGCGCAAGCGAATGTTGCGCCCCATTCACCCGATGCCTACAGCCACGACGACGCGGCGGCGCTGCGCGACAGCGCCGGCAATGTCGTGCAGGGCAACTGGGGCGGGGCGGCTGGCAGCGCACCCGTCGTGCAATCCTACGACGCGCGCGGCGGCGGCACCGCTGCGGCCGACGAGCAGGCACAGGTCGCCGCGCTGCGCGCGGGCGTGCTGCAGTCGAGCACGGTGCCGCCCGGCGGTGTCGCCGCCGGGCAGCTGGTCACCGAAGCGCTGAAATTCAAGGGTCGGGAAGAACACAGCCTGCACATCGTCATCCTGCTCAACGGCGAGCAGCACGAGTTCGACGTGCCGGTGCCGGCGGAAGCGCGCTAGGCGCGCCTGCGCGCGTTGACAGTGCCATGCCCGCGGCATAGATTTCCCCAAAATGTGAGCGGTAACAATCTGGGCCGCGCCAGCGCGGTGTCGAGGTGGTAGAAGTGTCCGAGACGGTGGCGCGCGCGGCCTCGCGGCTGGCGGTCCTGTTCGTGTTCTCCGCGATCGCAGCGCAGCTGCCGGCGGCGGCCATGCCCGGCGCCGCGTTGCCGCGAATCGAACTGCGGCACGGCCATCGCGCCCTGATCGTCGATGGCGCGCCATTCGTCATGCTGGGTGTTCAAGCCAACAATTCGAGCAACTATCCGGCGATGCTGCCCAAGGTCTGGCCCGCCGTCGCGCGGCTCGGCGCCAATACGCTGGAGATTCCGGTTGCGTGGGAACAGCTCGAACCCAGCGAAGACCGCTTCGATTTCACCTGGGTCGATACGCTGCTCGGCGAAGCGCGCTCGCACCAGGTACGGCTTGTGCTGCTGTGGTTCGGCACCTGGAAGAACAACGGCCCGAACTACGCGCCCGCCTGGGTGAAACTCGACAACACGCGCTTCCCGCGCGTCATCAATGCGAAGGGGGAGACGCGCAATTCGCTTTCGCCGCTTGCGCCCGCGACGCTCGCCGCCGATGCGCGGGCCTTCGCGGTCCTGCTGCGCCACCTGCGCGAAGTCGATGCGCAGCGCACCGTCATCATGGTGCAGGTCGAGAACGAAACCGGCACCTACGGCGCGGTGCGCGATTTCTCGCCGCTGGCGCAACGCGAGTTCACGCGCGCCGTGCCGGCCCAACTGCTGCGCGCGCTGGGGAAGAAGGCCGGCACATGGCAGCAGGTGTTCGGCGCCGATGCCGATGAATTCTTCCATGCCTGGTCCGTGGCGCGCTTCGTCGAACAGGTCGCGCAGGCGGGCAAGGCGGAATATCCGTTGCCGATGTACGCAAACGCGGCATTGCGCGATCCGGTCAAGGCGCAGGATCCATACACCTATTCGAGCGGCGGCCCCACGTGGAACGTGCTCGATATCTGGAAAGCGGCCGCGCCTGCGCTCGATGCGATCGGCCCGGACATCTACGAGCCCTCCTACGACACCTACATGGCGCACCTTGGGCACTACGAACGCGCCGACAATCCGCTGTTCGTGCCGGAGACCGGCAACGCCGCGCGTTACGCGCGCTACTTCTACACCGTGCTCGGCCATCACGCGATCGGCTTCGCGCCGTTCGGGCTCGACTACACCGGATATGCGAATTTTCCGCTCGGCGCGCCGCTCGTCGACGAGGCGCTGGTTGACCGCTTCGCGATCCACTATCGGATGCTCGCGCCGCTCGCCGCGCAGTGGGCGCGACTCAGCGCCGACAGCGATGTCTGGGGCGTTTCGGAACCGGACGATCGCCATGCGCAGACGCTCGACCTGGGGCGCTGGACCGCGACGGTGCGCTACGGGAAGTGGTTCTTCGGCGGCAGTGACTGGGCGGGGCTTAAGGATCGGCCGCCGGGTCCGGACGGTCCCGATGGCGGCGCGATGCTGGCGCGGCTGGGGCCCGATGAATTCCTGCTGCTGGGGCACAATGCGCGCGTGGAGTTCGGCCTCGCCGCGGGGCGCGAGGCGCATGGCGTGATCTTCGATCGCGTCGAAGAGGGCCACTACGAGCAGGACCGCTGGGTGGTGGAGCGTGTCTGGAACGGCGACCAGACCGACTACGGATTGAATCTTGGCACCGGAGCGCAAGTGCTGCGGGTGCGACTCGCCACCTATTGATCGAACGGCAACGGAGACCGAGATGTATCAAGCGCGTTCCCTGATCACGATGTTGCTGGTGGCGCCGCTGTTGGTTGCCGCAGGTTCAGGCACGGAACACGGCGCATGGGAACGCAGTGCCCACGGCGCGGTCGTGAAGCCGCAGCACGGGCCGGTGGCGGTCGTGCAGCTCGAGGTCATGACCGACCGCATCATCCACGTGACGGCGCTGCCCGATGCCGCGGGCAAGGCCGCACCCAGCCTGATGGTCAACGCGCAGCCGGAGGCCGATGTGCCCTTCACGCTTGAACGGCACGGCGAAACGCTGGCGCTGCGCACCGCGCGTGCCGGCGCGGACGTCGATCTCGCCAACGGCGCAGTCACATTCAGCGACGAGCATGGTAAGCCCGTGCTCGCCGGTCGCGACGGTGGCTCGTTTGCCCCGGTGTCGATCGAGGGCCACCACTACTATTCAGTGAGCGCGTTGTTCAATCCGGGGAGCGATGAATCGTTCTACGGGCTCGGCCAGCACCAGAACGCGCAGATGGACTACAACGGCGAGGATGTCGTGCTCTCGCAGCACAACATGGACGTCGCCGTGCCCTTCGTGCTCTCGAGCCGCAACTATGGCCTGCTGTGGGACAACAATTCGATCACGCGCTTCGGCGACCCAAGACCGTACGCGCTGGCCTCGCGCGACCTGAAGCTCTACGACGCCGACGGCCGCGTCGGCGCGCTGACGGCGAGCTACTACGTGGACCAGGTGCTGAAAGTGCGGCGCCGCGAGGCCGATATCAACTACCAATACATCAAGGATCTCGGGCGGCGCCCGGCCGGATTGCAGGGCGCGGCGGTTTCCAGCACGAGCGCTCAGCACGTCGACATCGCCGGCGAAACAGTCGTGTGGGAAGGACGCATCGAGGCGCGGGCCAGCGGCTCGCACAAGTTCCAGCTCTACGCCAGCAGCTATTTCAAGCTGTACATCGACGGCAAGCTGCTGCTCGATCGCTGGCGGCAGAACTGGAATCCCTGGTACCACGACATCGACGTGCCGCTCACCGCCGGCAAGCCCGTCTCGATCCGCCTCGAGTGGACGCCGAACGACGGGTACATCGCGCTGCTCCACAACAACCCGCTGCCGCCGGCCGAGCGCCACGCGCTCGCGCTCAGCTCCGATGTGGCGCAGGCGATCGACTACTACTATATCGGCGGCGGCAATGCCGACGAGGTCATCGCGGGCTACCGCCACCTGACCGGCAAGGCGGTGATGCTGCCGCGCTGGGCCTACGGATTCTGGCAGAGCCGGCAACGCTACCAGGACCAGCAGCAGCTGCTCGACGTGCTCGCCGAGTATCGCAAGCGCGAACTGCCACTCGACAACGTCGTCGAGGACTGGCTCTACTGGCGCGAGGACGATTGGGGTTCGCACCGTTTCGATCCGGCGCGCTTTCCCGATCCCAAGGGCATGATCGATGCGATGCATGCGCAGCACGCGCATTTCATGATCTCGGTGTGGCCGAAATTCTATCCGACCACCGACAACTACAAGGAGCTCGACGCGAAGGGTTTCATGTACCGGCGCAACGTCGAACTCGGCGTGCACGATTGGGTCGGCGCGAAGGGCTACATGAACTCATTCTATGATCCGTACAGCGAGGCGGCGCGAGAACTGTACTGGCGACGCGTGCGCGAGCGGCTCGGCGTGCTCGGAGTCGACGCCTGGTGGCTGGACGCCTCGGAGCCGGACATCCATTCGAACGTGGATACACCGGAGCTGCAGCGCCGCATCGGTCCGACCGCGCTCGGACCGGCGGCGGCGTACTTCAACTCCTATCCGCTCGAACACACGCGAGCGGTCTACGAAGGCTCACGCCGCGACGATCCGGACAAGCGCGTGATGATCCTGACGCGTTCGGGCTTCGCGGGCCTGCAGCGCCATGCCGCGGCCGTGTGGAGCGGCGATTTGGCCTCGCGCTGGACCGACCTCGGCAACCAGGTGGCGGCGGGCGTGAATTTCTCGATGTCCGGCATTCCGAACTGGAGCTTCGACATCGGCGGCTTCACGATGGAGAGCCGCTACCAGAATCCCAATGCCGAGGATCTCGCCGAGTGGCGCGAGCTGAACCTGCGCTGGTTCCAATTCGGCGCTTTCGTGCCGCTGTTCCGCTCGCACGGCGAAGCTCCGTTCCGCGAGATCTACACGCTCGCGCCGGCCGGCTCGGAAATTTATGAATCGCTCGCCTGGCACGACCGGCTGCGCTATCGGCTGATGCCTTATATCTATGCGCTGGCCGCGGACACGTGGCACCACGATGGCAGCATCATGCGCGGGCTGCCGATGGATTTCCCGGCGGATGCGCGCGTGCGCAACTTGAACGACGAATACCTGTTCGGTCCGGCCTTCCTCGTGGCGCCGGTGCACGAGTACCGCGCGCGCACGCGGGCGGTCTACCTGCCATCCGGCGCGCAGTGGTACGACTTCCACAGCGCCCAGCGATACAACGGCGGGCAGCGCATCGACGCGGCGGCGCCGCTCGCGCGCATGCCGTTGTTCGTGCGCGCCGGTTCGATCGTGCCGGTCGGCCCCGCGATCCAGTACACCGGCGAGTCGCCGGATGCGCCGATCACGTTGCAGGTCTACACCGGCGCCGATGGCCATTTCGAACTCTACGATGACGATGGGCAAAGCTACGGTTACGAGCGCGGCGAATTCGCGCGCGTGCCGGTGCACTACGACGAGGCCAACGGCGCGCTCACGATCGGCGCGCGCAGCGGAAGCTTTCCCGGCATGGCGGCGCACCGCACGTTCCGCATCCGCTGGATCACGCCGGGCGGCGCTGCGCCCGCGGACCTCGACGCGGCGGTTGATCGCGTCGTGGAATACAGCGGCGCGGAACTCGTCGTGCGCCGTGGCGAGGCGCATGCCGCGCTGTGGCCGGAGACGCGCAGTACGGGCCTCGTCGACGCGAAGACCGAAGCGCGCGTCAGCGAGCTGCTCGGGCGCCTCAGCCTCGAGGAGAAAGTCGGGCAACTGATCCAGGCCGACATTGGCAACATCAAGCCCGAAGATCTGCGCCGCTATCCGGTCGGCGGCATTCTCGCCGGTGGCAGCACGCCGCCGCTGGGCGGCAACGATCGCTCGCCGGCGCCGGCATGGATCGCCAGCGCGCGCGCCTTCCGCGCCGTGTCGGTCGAGGCGCGCCCCGGCCACGTGCCGATTCCGGTGATCTTCGGCATCGATGCCGTGCACGGCAACAACAACATCGTCGGCGCGACGCTGTTCCCGCACAACGTCGGACTCGGCGCGATGCATGACCCGGCGCTGATCCGCCGGATCGGCGCGGTGACCGCGGCGGAGGTCGCGGCCTCGGGCATCGACTGGGCCTTCGGCCCGACGCTGACCGTGCCGCAGGACATCCGCTGGGGCCGGGCGTACGAAGGCTATTCGGAAGACCCGGCCGTGGTGCGCGCGTATGCCGGGGAGATGGTCCGCGGCCTGCAGGGCGATGTCTCGCAGGGCGGATTGCTCCAGCGCGGACACGTCGCCGCATCCGCCAAGCATTTTCTCGCGGACGGCGGCACGCGCGATGGCATCGACCAGGGCAACGCGGAAGTCGACGAGGCCACGCTGGTCAACACGCACGCGCAGGGTTACCTGTCGGCGATCCCCGCCGGCGCGATGACGGTGATGGCGTCGTACTCGAGCTGGCAGGGCCAGAAGATGCATGGCAACAAGAGCCTGCTCACCGATGTGTTGAAGGGGCGGCTCGGTTTCGAGGGTTTCGTGGTCGGCGACTGGAACGGCCACGCGCAGGTGCCGGGCTGCACGCCCTCCGATTGCGCGGCGACGATCAACGCGGGGCTTGACATGATCATGGCCCCCGACCACTGGAAAGACCTGTATGCGGCGACGCTCGCCGAGGCGCGCTCGGGCGTGATCCCGATGAGCCGCATCGATGATGCCGTGCGCCGCATCTTGCGCGTCAAGCTGAAGCTCGGCCTGTTCGATCCGCAGCGGCCGATCGAGGGCCGGCTCGCCGAGATCGGCGCACCGGCGCATCGCGCGGTGGCGCGCCAGGCGGTGCGCGAATCGCTCGTGCTGCTGAAGAACAATGGCCACGTGTTGCCGATACGCGCCGGCGCGCATGTGCTGGTCGCGGGTGCCGCCGCCGACGACATCGGCCGGCAAAGCGGCGGATGGACGCTGTCCTGGCAGGGCACCGGCAACAAGAACAGCGATTTTCCGGGTGGTGAATCGATCTACGCCGGCCTGCGCGCCGCCTTGCAGAAGGGCGGCGGCAGCGCCGAGCTCAGTGTCGATGGCCGGCACACGCAGCGTCCCGATGTTGCGGTCGTCGTCTTCGGCGAGATTCCCTACGCCGAAATGGTCGGCGACCTGCGCAACCTGGAGTACCAGCCCGGGCAGAAGAGCGATCTCGCGCTGCTCGCGCGGCTCCACGCGGAGGGCATTCCGGTCGTCGCGGTGTTCCTGTCGGGACGTCCGATGTGGCTGAACCCGGAGATCAATGCCAGCGACGCCTTCGTCGCCGCATGGTTTCCAGGCAGCGAAGGCGGTGGCGTGGCGGACGTGCTGGTCGGTGATGCCGCGGGCCAGCCGCGCCACGATTTCAGCGGACGGCTTTCGTTCGCGTGGCCGCGCACGGCGTTGCCGGTGACGCGCGGCGGCTCGACGCTGTTCGCGCTCGGCCATGGGCTGGACTACCGCTCCACCGATACGGTCGCGCGGCTGTCCGAGGAATCAGGCGTGAGCGGGCAGGCGTGGAACGTAGAGCGCTATTTCATGCGCGGCCATACGCCCGCACCGTGGACTTTCTCGCTGCCATCCGACGGCAGCCTGTCGATGCGCGCCGTCGATGCCGGCGGTGTCCAGGAAGCAGCCCGCTCCTTCGAGTGGCAGGGTCGCGGAACGACGGAGCTCGCCATCACCGCCGAGCCGACCGACCTGACTCGCCAGACCAACGCTGATCTCGTGCTGCTGATCGACTATCGCGTCGATGCCGTGCCCACCGCACCGGTGCATCTGGCGATGCAGTGCTCACCCTCCTGCGCCGGCGCCGAACTCGATGCGAGCGCGGTATTGAAGTCATCGCCTCCGGGAGAATGGCGGCAGCTTCGCGTGCGGCTCGCCTGCTTCCGCGATGCTGGCGTCGACATGGCGCACGTCACATCGCCGTTCACGCTGCGCACCGACGGCCGGCTGGGCTTGTCGCTCCTCGGCGCGCAACTCAGCACTGATCCGGCCGGCGCCGTGTGCCTGCCGCGCGCGACTGCGCACTAGTATCGCACCAGTATGATGAAGGCCATGAACCCGCGCATCGTACGCACGCTGTTGTGGGCCGCGACGTGCATCGGCGCGGGCCTGGTGCCCGTGCGCAGCGCAAACTGCGACGCGGCGCCGGGCGATGTCGCGCCGACACTCGCGCCGCAGTACGCCGACCACGCGGTGCTGCAGCGCGACCAGCCGATCCGGCTCGCGGGCCGGGCCGCGCCGGGCATCGCGCTCGACGTGCAGCTCGGCGAGGGGCATGCGCACGTGATGGCCGATGCGAATGGCCGATGGCAGGCGCAGTTGCCGCCGCTGCCGGCCGGCGGCCCTCTGTCGATCAGCGTGCAAGACGCCGCGGGCCGGAGCAGCGCGGCGCACGACATCGTGATCGGCGACGTGTGGCTCTGTTCCGGGCAATCCAACATGGAGATGCAGGTGCGCCGCGTCGCCAACCTCGAGACCGAGGTCGCCAATGGCGGCAATGCGCACATCCGCTTGTTGCAGGTCGGGCGGCAGGCGTCCGACGCGCCGCGGAGCGATTTCCAGCTGGCGCCCACGTGGCTTCCGGCCACGAGCGCCAGCGTGCGCGATTTTTCCGCGGCCTGCTTCTTCTTCGGCCGCGACATCGAACGCACGCAGCATGTGGTCGTCGGGCTCATCGACGACAGCTGGGGCGGGTCGTCGATCCAGGCCTGGATGAGCCCGGGCGCGCTGCATGCCTTCGGTGGCTACGACGAGTCGCTCGACCGGCTCGCTGAACATGGGCACGATCCTGCCGCAGCCGAGGCGGGTTGGCGCGCGTTCATCGATCGTTGGTGGCAGTCGCGCCCAACCACGGCCATCGGCCCAGCCGAATTCAGCGCGCCGCAGTATGACGACAGTCGCTGGCCAACGATGCCAGTGGACGGCGACTGGGAGACCTCCGGCATACCGGCATTGAGCCAGTTCGATGGCGTGGTGTGGTTCCGCTCGACCGTGCAGGTCAGCGCCGCGCAAGCCGCGTTGCCCGCGCACCTGCGGCTCGGCGCCGTGGATGATGCCGACATCACGTGGGTCAACGGCCTGAAAGTGGGCGGCATCGAGGGTTGGGACGTGCCGCGTGACTACGCGCTCGCGCCCGGCACGCTGCACGCCGGCGGCAATCTCATCGCCGTGCGCGTGTTCGACAGCGGGGGCGGCGGCGGCATGTGGTCGCCGCCGGCGCAGCGCCGCATCGACTTCGCCGATGGCTCGAGCGTGCCGCTGGCGCTCGATTGGCGCTACGACATCACCGGTTCGATCGCCGAGGTGGGAGCGATGCCGCACGCGCCGTGGCTGCCGGCGATTGGCACGACGACGCTGCACAACGGCATGATCGCGCCGCTCGGCAACATCGGATTGCGCGGCATGCTGTGGTACCAGGGCGAGTCCAATGTCGCGGATGCGACCGAGTACGCGCGATTGCTGCCGGCGCTGATCGCGGACTGGCGCGCGCAGTTCGGCGCATCGCTCCCGTTCTACATCGTCCAGCTCGCGGGTTTCGGCGAGGCCGTGCAGGCGCCGGTCGAATCGGGCTGGGCCGAGCTGCGCGACGCGCAGCGCCGCGTCGTCGAGGCCGATGCGCACTCCGGGCTCGCGGTCGCGATCGACATCGGCGATCGCTACGACATCCATCCGACCAACAAGCAGGAAGTCGGACGGCGCCTGGCGCTGTTGGCGCGCCACCGCAGCTACGGCGAGGCGCTCGAGGATTCCGGACCCGCGGCGCGCAGCGCACGGCGGCGCGGCGGGCAGATCGTCATTTCATTCGCGCATGCCGCGGGTGGACTGCGAGCGCTGGGCTCGAACCGACCGGTTGGCTTTGAACTGTGCGGTGCGCCGCCGCACTGCCGCTTCGTCGACGCACGCGTCGCCGGCGAGACCGTCGTGATCGGGGAGCCGGGTGGTGCGCGCGCGCAGCGCGTGCGCTATGCCTGGGCGGGCAGCCCGATCGTCAATCTCGTGAACGCGGCCGGATTGCCGGCCAGCCCCTTCGAGCTGGCGATCACTCGTTAGCGATCGGCGCTGCGGCGCCCGCGTCCGCGCCCGCGTCAGTCGCAGGCGCCGGTTCGCCGACGAGGATGCCGCGTCCGTCGGTGCCGACGTAGACCCGCCCGTACACGCGCGCATCGCCCGAGAGGCAGCGAAAGTTGCGTCCGTATTCGTGCTGGCCGTCGGTGAGACGCTGCCAGTGCTGTCCGTCGTCGTCGGAACGCCAGATGGCCGTCACGCCGCTCGAATCCCCGATCGCGTACAAGGCGGGGTTCGTGCGCGACGGTGGCGATCGGCCGAAGGAGAGTGCGCTGACGGCCAGCTGCGTCTGCACTTGCGCGAAGTCCTGGCCGGAATCGGTCGAATGGTAGAGGCGCCCCTGCGAGAGATACCACAGCTCGCCGGCCAGGGCCGGCGCCGCGATCAACGGCCATGCCATCCAGTTGTTCTTCGGTTCATCGGCCGCGAGTGAAGCCGGCAGGCCGTGGGCCGCCACGGCGGCGAACGTCGCGCCGCCATCGCTGCTGGCGTACAGCGTCGACTGCGCGAAATCGATCGCGTACCAGCGATCGGGGTCGACGCGATCGGCCACCAGCCGCAGGTAGCCGGGCAGTCCCTTGACGGTCGTCCAGCTGCCGCCGCGATCGCGCGTCAGCAGCGGCACCGGCGTCATGACGATGAAGGTCTTGCCGTCCGCCGACACCGCCATCGGCGTGCGGCCGTCGAGATCGAAGCGCTGCTCGACAACCTGGCCCTGCTTGTCCCGCCAGCGCAGCGGCGGTGCGCGCAGCGGCGTCCAGTGCCGCCCGGAATCCCCGGACCAGGCGAGCGTCGCGGAAGTCGACGGCTCGTGGTCGCGCGGTTCGCCGGCGCGCACGAATACCTCCGGGGCGCGCCCGGCGAAATCGAGGAAGCGGGTCGTCGAGAACACCGGGTCCTGGAACGCGCTCGCGGGCGAGGCGGCGAAGTCGTCGTGGACGAATCCGCCGATATCGCCGAGCGCGCTGACCAGCGGCGGGCCGGCAGGCGGACTGGCCAACGCGATCACCGCGGTCTCCTCGATGCCGGCGATCCACGTCGACCAGGGCGTCGTGTTCCGCCCGTCCGCCTTCGTCGCCGCATTCGTGGCGTAGATCGTCGCTCCGGTTGCATAGGCGACATGGCTGGAATCGAACGGATCGATCGCCACGGCCGTCATCCAGTGATTGAATCCCACAGGCCGTTCGCCGATCGCGAGGTACGGTGTCGGACGGTAATCCTGCGTGGCCGGCTGCGTGAGGTCGGTCCAGGTCGCGCCATCGTCGGTGCTGCGCCAGAGGCGATCGCCTTTCTTCCAGCGATCGACCGAAGCGACGAGCAGCGTGCCGCCGTGCTGGCGATCGAGCGCAAGGCCCATGAATCCGCCTTCCTGTTCGGCGTCATGGCGCGTGGGCGTGATGTCGGTCCATGCCTGCGAGGCGGGCTCGAGGCGTTGCACGGCGCCGCGCTGGATGCCATTCGGGCCGATGCCATCGCCGTAGGTGACGTAGAGGAATCCGCGTGCGTCGAGCTGTGCCTGCAGCGGCAGCAGCGATGCGTCGGGGCCGCCCGGAATGGCGCTCCAGCTTGCGCCGCCGTCATTGGAACGAAACAGGTGCTGTTCGCCCGGATCGGCGCTGCCGACGTACAGCGTGCGGGATCCCTTGCCCGGTGCGCCGCTGCGTGCGTCGATCAGCACGAAGCTCAGGCCGGCGCCGGCGGGGCCCTGCGCCGGCGGGGCACGCCCGCGCAACGGGAATGCATTGACGCGCGCCCAGCTGCGTCCGCGGTCGCGGCTGCGCATCAGGCCGTCGTAGCGCGAGCCGAAGTAAAGCGTGTTGTTGTCATTCGGGTCGACGGCGAGCCGTTCGCCCAGGCCGCGGCCTTCCTCGTTTCCACCCATGCGGAAGGCGACCGGATTCACCTGCCAGTGCGCGCCACGATCGCTCGAACTCAGGATGGCCGCGTGGTCTTTCCGGCGATACATGCCTGCCGCCGCGTACACCGTGCCAGCGTCGACCGGATCCAGGGCGATGCTCTCGATGCCGAAGTAGCTGCCTTCGCTCATCGCATCCTGCAGCGGCAGCCACCGCCCGGAGCCTGCGTCCCAACGATAGGCGCCGCCGATATCGGTCCTCAGGTAGGCGAGGCCACGTTCGACGCGGCTGAACACCAGGCCTGGAACGTAGCCGCCGGCGCCGACCGCGACGTTGCGCCACGCGTACGGTCGGGAAACGGGCTCGACCGCTCCCTGTGTCGCCGGCGTCGCGCCCTGGGTGGCGGCGTTGCCGCAGGCCAACGCGAGCAGCGCGAGCGCGAGTGTCGCACGGCGCTTCGTCCGCCGCAGGTGCCGCATGCCGGATTCCTCTGGAATGACAGTAGTGATACCGCTACCATTCCGAGCATATGGCGACCGCCGGAGCGGGTCAATTGCTGCTGTTGACGCTGCTGTGCGCGCTGCCGGCCGCGGCTGATCCGGCCGGGCCGTCGCAGCAACGAGCCGTGCTGTGGTACACGCACCCGGCGGCGGACTGGGAAAGCGAAGCGCTGCCGATCGGCAACGGCGCGCTCGGTGCGATGGTCATGGGCGGCATCGACACCGACATCCTTCAGTTCAACGAGAAGACGCTGTGGACCGGCGGGCCGGGCGCGCGCGCCGGATATCACTGGGGTATTCCGGTCGCGTCGAAGGCGGGCGCCGTTGCCGGCATTGTTGCGCGAATCGATCGCGAGCACGGCATCGAGCCCACCGAGGTTGCCGCCGCGCTCGGCGCGCCGCCGCAAGGCTATGGCGACTACCAGAGTTTTGGCGCGCTGCGAATCGAATACGAAGCCGCGCCCGGTGCGGTCGACCACTACCGGCGCGAACTCGACCTGGACCAGGCCGTGGCTGCGGTGAGCTATTCGCTTGGCGACGCGCACGTTCGCCGCGAGTACCTGGTTTCACACGCGGACGGCGTGCTGGCGCTGCGCGTGAGTGCGGACCAGCCCGGACGCATCGGACTGGACGTCCATGTCGACCTGCCCCCGAACCGCAGGAGCAGCGTGCGCGCGCAGGGCGGCACGATCAGCGTGGATGGCGCGCTCGAGGACAACGAGCTGCGCTTCGCCGCGACCGTGCGCATCGCCAACGAGGGCGGCATTCGCGAGGCGCTGGCGGACGGCGGCGTGCGCGTGCGCGCGGCGAACGCCGTCACGTTGTGGCTCGCCGCAGGCACCGACCATGCGCTGCGCTACCCTCGCTATCGCGGCGCCGCACCGGCCGGCGCGGTGCGCCGTCGCGTGGCGGACGCGGCCGCGCGCGGCTACGCGGCCGTGCTCGCGAGACACGTCGCCGACTACCGCGCGCTGCATGCCCGGACGGATCTTCGCCTTGCGGACGCCGGCAGTCCCCTGCCGACCGATGAATTGCGGCGTGCCTACGGGCATGGGGACGCCGCCGCCGACCGTGCGCTGGAAGCGCTGTATTTCCAGTACGGCCGTTACCTGTTGATCTCGTCGTCGCGCGGCGGAACGCTGCCGGCCAACCTGCAAGGGCTGTGGAACCAGTCGGCCACGCCGCCCTGGAATGCCGACTACCACCTCAACATCAACCTGCAGATGAACTACTGGCCGGCCGAGGCCGACAACCTGGCGGAGACCACCGCGCCGCTGTTCGATTTCATCGATGCATTGATTCCGCCAGGCACCGTTGCCGCCCGGCGCATGTTTGCCGCGCCGGGCTGGACCGCGTTCCTGAATACGAACGCCTGGGGCTATGCCGGTCCGATCGCGTGGCCGACGGCGTTCTGGCAACCGGAGGCCGCTGCCTGGCTCGCGCAACATTACTACGAGCACTACCTCTACAGTCTCGACCCGCGTTTCCTGCGCCAGCGCGCCTGGCCCGTCATGCGCGGCGCGGCGCAATTCTGGCTCGCGACGCTGCATCGCGATCCGGACAGCGGACGGTTGCTGGTGTCGCCGAGCTATTCGCCCGAGCATGGACCATTCACGGCCGGCGCGGCGATGTCGCAGCAGATCGTCGCCGCGCTGCTCGAGGAAGTCGCCGCCCTTGGAGCACGCATGGGCGAGCCGCAGCTGGGGGCGCGTGCCGCGAAGGCGATGCAGCAACTCGATCGAGGCCTGCACGTGGGCCAATGGGGGCAGTTGCAGGAATGGCAGGCCGATCTCGATCGGCGCGATGACGACCATCGCCACGTCTCGCAGCTCTACGCGCTCTTTCCCGGCGATGCGATCTCGCCGTGGTCGACGCCGCAGCTGGCGCAGGCGGCCCGCACGACGCTCGATGCGCGCGGCGACGCCACCACCGGCTGGAGCCGCGCCTGGAAGCTGAACCTGTGGGCGCGGCTGCTCGACGGCGATCGCGCGCATCGACTGCTGGCCGGGCTGCTCAGCGAGTCGACGCTGCCGAACCTGTTCGACACGCATCCGCCGTTCCAGATCGACGGCAACCTAGGCGCCATCGCCGGGATGACCGAGATGCTGCTGCAAAGCCAGGGCGGCGTCATCCACGTGCTGCCTGCGTTGCCGCGGGCCTGGCCCGCCGGCGAGGTGCGCGGCCTGCGAGCGCGCGGCGATGCGCAGTTGGATATCCGTTGGGCCGACGGCGAGGCGAGCGCCGTCATCATCCGCACCGGGCACGCCGGAACGCTCACGCTCGCCACGCCGCTGCTCGTCGACGGGCAATTCACCGATGTGTTGGCGGGCACGCCGGTCGCCTGCGATCGTGCCGGCGGGCAATGCCGGTTCACGGCGCGCGCCGGCGGCGTGTACCTGTTGCGCAAGGTGACGGGGCAGGCCGCCGCTCGCTTGCACTGATCGAGTGCGCGGCGGCGCGCGCATGCTGGCATGACGCTTGCTCGTTCCATGGCTCCGATTCCAAGCCGAATGCAACGCCGTGCCCGCGATTTCACTGAAATTCCTGAAGACATTCCATATTGCCGCGCGGCGCGGCAGCTTTGCGGCCGCCGCCGCCGAATTGTTCCTGACGCCGTCGGCGGTGAGCCACCAGGTGCGCGGGCTCGAGGAACAGCTCGGCGTTGCACTGTTCCAGCGCATGCCGCGCGCACTGCTGCTCACCGAAGCGGGCACGCGCCTGCTCGCGCGGATCGATCCGGCCTTCGCTGAACTCGAGGCGGCCACGGCCGAGCTACGCCGCCCGTCCGACCGCGTGCCATTGCGCCTGCAGGTCCCGCCATTCTTCGCACAGGAGCTGCTGCTGCCGCGGATTGGTGCGTTCAGTGCCGCCCACCCGCACACCGACCTGCAGATCGACACGCGTTCCGCGCCAGCGGAACCACATGGGCAGGACGTCGATGTATCCGTTGCGCTCGGACCGGGACCCTGGCCGGGACTGGTGGCGCGCGCGCTCTTTTCGCAGGCTTTCGTGCCCGCCTGTTCGCCCGGCCTGTTGAGCGCTTCCGGCGTGCGCACTCACGCCGACCTGGCCCGGGAGTCGCTGATCGTGCATGCGCGGCGCGCGGACCTGTGGGACCGCTGGGCGCAGGCGGTCGGCGTGGAGCCGCTGCGTGCGCGGCAGCGGATCCGCTTCGACACGATGTCCGCGGTGGTCGACGCGGCCGAGCGAGGCGTCGGTTTCGCGCTGGTGGCCACGCCGCTCGCGCAGGCGCGCTTCGTCGCCGGAACGCTCACGCGCGTGTTCGCGCACCAGATCGATGCGGGCGAGAGCTACTGCGCCGTGGCGCGCAGCGCGGACGCGCAGCGCGTCGAAGTGCGCGAATTGCTCGACTGGCTCGAGGCGGAGTTCAAGCCGACCCTTTCGGCGCGTGGCCATGAGCTGGATTCATGCGGCGCAGAGATTTGATCATTTGTCGCGCCCGAGTGGCGCCGCTAATTTCTGCCTCGACTTCCCCCAACCACACATCGGAGCAGACACCACCATGAGCCACACGAATCGCGCGACCATCGCCGCCGTCACACTCGCGCTGCTGCCGGCGATTGCGCCGGCCGCGACTCCCGAAGCCAATGCCGCAAACGCCTGCGCGGCGGCATTCGTCGCCTCGCTCGGCACGCCCGAGAAGCCGGCGCCCAGGCTCAAGGGCACGCGTTTCTACGGCATCGACGACCTGCTGGGCACACCGAGCGAGATCGCTCTGACCGTGTTCAATTCGCGCACCGGCGCCACGGTGGCGCGCGGATCCTGCGCGCTGAGCGCCACGGGCAAGGTGCTCTCGATCACCGCCGCGCCTCTCTAGCCTGTCGCGCGCCCGCCGGCATCGACCGGCCGCGCGGCATTCGCCGCGCGGTCCGGTCGTTGCAATGGGCGCAAATTTGCAGGCGCCGACCCAGGTGTTATCGTTGCGGCATCGCAATCCAGCCTGAAGGAACGACGATGCGCCGAGCAATGATCCTGGTCGCCTGGTTGCTCGCGGCGGCGGGCAGCGTCCAGGCCGCGTCCCCGTGGATCGAAGGGCAGCACTATTTCCTCGTCAGCCCGCCCCAGCCGACGGCCGTCGCGAAGGGCAAGGTCGAAGTGCTCGAGGTGTTTTCGTACGGCTGCCCGGCCTGCAATCATTTCTATCCGGTCATCGACAAGATCAGGGCGGCCTTGCCCGCGAACGCCCAGATGCGCTACCTGCCTGCCTCGTGGCATCCGGAGGAAGACTGGAAGGTCTTCCAGCGCGCCTATTTCGCCGCATTGTCGCTGGGCATCGCCGACAAGCTGCACGATCGGGTTTTCGATGCGGTGTGGAAGACCGGCGAGCTCGCGACGATGGATGGCAACAGCATGAAGAATCCGTTGCCGAGCCTCGCCGATGTGGCGCAGTTCTACGAGCGAGAGGCGAAGCTGAAGCCCGGCGAATTCCTGGGCGCGGCCCATTCCTTCAGCGTCGATGCGCAGATGCGCCAGGCCGATGAGCAGATCAAGGCCTACCAGACCGACATGACGCCGACGCTGATCATCGACGGCAAGTATCGCCTGAATCCGCGTTCGGCCGGTGGCGATGAGCAGTTCATCGCGCTGTCGAAATGGCTGGTCGAGCAGTCATCGAAGCAAGCAAAGAGCCCGTAGCCGGGCCTCCGGGCTCGACTCAGCGCGAGCGACGACGCGGATTCCTGCGGCAGTGGACGAAGCGAGCCAGCAGCGCTGAATACAGCGCGTCGCTGACCGGCGCGCCGCGCAGCCATTCCACGCACAGTTCATCGAGTTCGTCAGGATTCACATCCGCGGGGCGCCCCATCGACTGCACCAGGCGCTGCAGCTGGTATTGGCGACGCAGTTCCTGGTCCTCCGGCGGCGTGGGCACGTCGGCGTGGATCTCGGCGCGTATGCACAGCGTGCGTAACCGTGTTTCCTCTGCGGCCGCGGCGGCATCGGTGGGCGCAGCGTCGGCTTCGGCGCGCGCCCAGCCCGACTTCAACGCCTGCGCAGCCGCCTTGGGCCACTGCTGTACGCCCGCGATGAATTCCTCGCCGGCCCGCTTCAGCGCTTCGGCATCGGCCACGCCGTGGGCGCGCGCGAATGCGTAGGCATTGATGCGCCGGCCCGACTCGAGCAGGTTGTCCCAGGCCTGGCCCGCGTCGCGCCTGCGCTGCTCGGCGAGCGCAGCCTGGCAGCGTTTCAGCGCGCGTTCGAATCGATCCTGCAGCGCGCGTTGTTCGCCGCGCGGCAACTCCCCCAGCGCTTCGAAGGCGGTGCGCCACTGCGGAATCGACTGCATGCCTTCGACCAGGCCTGGCCCGGACAAGCCGGCCAGCTGCTCCGCCTGCACACACAACTCCACGGCCTGCGCGTGCAGCGCCCGGAGCCCGGCCACCTGTTCGGCATTGGCCTGCTGCGCCTGCTTGAAGACGGCATCGCAGTGCGCGCGGAACGCATGCCACAGGCTTTGCTCCTGCTCGCGCGGCGTCGGGCCGATCGTGCGCCATTTGTTCTGCAGCGCCTTCAGCGCCGCCATTGCCTCGCGTGAATCCCTGGTCTCGAGCAGCGCCTGCGCGCGCTCGAGGAGCGACTGCTTCGCGGCGAGGTTCGAGGCATGCCAGCCATCCAGCCGGGCCTGCAAACGGTCGAGCGTGGCATCGAAGTCGCGCTCGACGGGCTTGTTCGCGGCGCGTTCCACCGGGGAGATGGCGCGCCACTCGGCCCGCGCCTCGCGCAGCACCTGTGCGATCAACCGCCAGTCGGGCTGTTCACCGGATTGCGTGGCCTCGAACGCCAGCAGGCGCTGCAGCACGGATCGGCGCCGCTCGACGTTTTCCGCGCGCACCTGCGCCTGTTGCGCGAAGTATTCCTTGCAAGGCTGGTAGGCTGCCTCGGCCGCGCGATCGAAACGCTGCCAGTCCGCTTCGGTCTCGAGCACGATGCCCTTGCTGACCGTCTTCCACAGATCGCGCAGCTCGCGGATCTTTTCGGCAAGCCGCGGCGGCGGTTCGGGTGAACCGACCAGGGCCTCCATGTCGGCAATCAGCTCGGCGCGCTTGGGTGCCGCGGCGTAATCCTTCCACTCCTTGAGTTCATTCAGCTTCGCATCGAGCGATTGCAGCCGGCGCGCGATGGATGGTGGCGGCGCCATATCGCCCAAGCGGGCCGCGATCGCGCGACGGATGCCCGCCGCCGGCCCGGTCTGGCCCGCGCGCAGCGCGCCTTGCGCCTTCGCGATCAACGCGCCAAGCTGCCGTTCCGCCTGTGCCTCCGCGGCGCGCTGTTCCTGCTGCGCCTTTTCCTGCGCCTCGCGCTCGCGCGCTGCATTGGCCGCGGCGAGCGCATCCTGTTCGGCCTGCGCGCGCGCGGCTTCCTCGGCCGCAGTCGCGGCGGCCTGCTGCGCGGCGCGGCGCGCCGCATCGGCCGCGGCGGCCTCGGCCTGTTGCATGCGCTCGTGCACGTGGCTCGCCATCACGGCGAGGCAGCGATCGATCGCCACGCGCGCACGTTCGCGGATCTCGGGCGGCGCCTTGTCCTCGAGGGCGCGCCAGCGCGCCTCGAAATGCTCGAATGACGGGACGTACAGCGCGTCGTACACGTGCAGGCTGAAGCGTTCGAGCGCCACGCATGCGCCGACGATGTCGCTGTCGAGCTGCGCCTGGCGCTGCTGCTCGGCCCGGCGCGCATCGGATTTCGCCTTCAGGATGCGGAAGACGCTCTTGTCGCGATCGCGCATCTGCCGGGCGAGGCGGTCCGCCTCGTCGGGATCCTCGATGCGTTGGGCGGCGAGTTGCCGCACCCGCGTGGAGCTGCCGGACACCACGAGCGCGGCGAGCTGATGCGGATCGGCGCTGCGCAATTGCGCCAGCCGCTGCTCGGCCCTGCCACGCAGTGCCTCGTCGGTTTCATCGGCAGCCACCGCCAGCAAGCGCTCGACCGAAGCCGCGTCGAGCGCACGCATGCGTTCGTCGAGGGTGGCGGGCTGCGGTGGCGTCGTCAGCACGCGTTGCATGCGTCCAGTTTAACGCCTGCCGATGGCTTGGCAACGCTTGGGCTTCCCGTACCGGCGCGCAAAATGCGACCATGGCGCCGGGCATCGACAAGAACCAGCGGAGGCCCGCACCGTGACGCCTGACGAATTCCGCCGTGCCGGCCATGCGCTGGTGGAGTGGATCGCCCAGTATCGGGAGCGCCTGGCTGTGGGCGACCTGCCGGTGCAATCGCGGGCCCTGCCCGGCGAGCTGATCGCCCGCCTGCCGCGGGCAGCCCCGGAGCAGGGCGAGCCTTTCGAGGCGATCCTGCGCGATGTCGACGAGTTCATCATGCCCGGCATCACGCACTGGCAGCATCCGCGCTTCTTCGGTTTTTTCCCTTCCGGCGGATCGCTCGCCTCGGTGCTCGGCGACCTGCTGAGCAGCGGCTTCGGTGTCATCGGCTTGAACTGGCAGGCGAGCCCCGCGTTGACCGAGCTGGAACAGGTGGTCACGGACTGGCTGCGCGACCTGCTCGGATTGCCGCCCGTGTTCAGTGGCGTGATCCAGGATACGGCTTCGACCGCGACATTCATCGCACTGGTCTCGGCGCGCGAGCGCGCGAGCGGCTTTGCCGCCAGTCGCTCGGGCTTGCAGGGTGGCGAGCCGCCGCTCGTCGTCTACACCTCGGCGCAGGCGCACAGTTCCGTCGAGAAGGCCGCGCTGCTGGCGGGCTTCGGCCGCGCGCATGTGCGCGCGTTGCCGCTCGACGCGGAGTTCCGGCTGCACGTGCCTGCGCTCGAGTCCGCCATCGCGCAGGATCGGGCCGCGGGCCTCAGGCCCTGCGCAATCGTCGCGACCACCGGCACGACGGCAACGACTGCGATGGATCCGATCGGCGCGATCGCGGATGTCGCCCGTCGCGAGAAGCTGTGGCTCCACGTCGACGCCGCGATGGGCGGCGCCGCGATGCTGCTGCCCGAGTGCCGCGCGCTGTGGGCCGGCATCGGCGCCGCCGATTCGATCATCGTCAATCCGCACAAATGGCTGACGGTGGTGTTCGATTGCACGCTCTATCTCGTGCGCGATGCCGAACACCTGGTGCGCGTCATGTCGACGAACCCCAGCTACCTGCAGACGCCGATGGATTCGCAGGTGCGCAACTATCGCGACTGGGGCCTGGCGCTCGGGCGCCGGTTCCGTGCGATGAAATTGTGGGTCGCGCTGCGCGAGCAGGGCATGACGGCCATTCGTGCGCGGCTGCGGCGCGACCTGGCCAACGCACAGTGGCTGGCCGCGCAGGTCGATGCCGCCGCGCACTGGCGCCGCATCGCGCCGGTGCCGCTGCAGACCGTGTGCGTGCGGCACGAACCGCCGGGACTCACGGGCGAGGCGCTCGATGCGCACACGCGCCGCTGGGTGCAATCGATCAATGATTCCGGCCGCGCGTTGCTCACGCCGGCGCTCGTCAACGGCCGCTGGATCGCGCGCGTGTCGATCGGCACCGAAGCAACCGAAGCACGCCATGTCGCTGAGTTGTGGCAGGCGATGCAGGCCGCCGCCTCGACGGTGGGTTGACGTGGAATCGGCGCATGGCGAGCGGCCGACGGCGATTCCGCACGCCGAGTGGGACCGCGCACCGTGGAACCGCTACACGTTCCAGCACGTGCGCGAACAGGTGCGCACCGCGCAGGTGCGGCGCAGCACGATGCCGGTCCCCTGGCGAAGCGCGCCGCAGGAGATCGGCGCGATTGCATTCGAGTGCGACGGCCGCCGTGCGACCATCGCGGACTTCCTCGCCTCGAGCTACACCGACGCCTTCTGCGTCGTGCACCGTGGCGCGCTCGTCGTCGAGCACTACGACAACGGCATGGACGAGCGCAGCACGCACCTGGTGCAATCGGTGTCGAAATCCGTGACCGCGACGGTGCTGGGCATGCTGGCCACTCGCGGCGAGATCCAGTTCGATGCGCGCGTGACGCACTACCTGCCCGAACTCGAATCCACGGCCTATCGTGGCGCGACGATCCAGCAGGTGCTCGACATGACCAGCGGCGTGTACTGGGATGAAGAGTACACGGCGCCCGATTCGCACTGCGCGCAGATGGATGTCGCCGCCGGGTGGAAGGGCGGCGGCAAGCCAGGCTGGCCCACGTGCATGTGGGAGCAGCTGCTGACGCTGACGCAGTCACGCGGCGCGCACGGACACGACTTCAACTACCGTTCGATCGAGACCGACGTGCTGGGCTTCGTGCTCGAGCGTGTCAGCGGACTGCGGCTGGCCGAACTGGTCAGCCGCGAACTGTGGGGGCCGATGGGCGCGGCGGAAGACGGCTACTTCACCGTCGATGCGACCGGTTTTGCGTGCGCGAACGGCGGCTTCAATGCCAGCGCACGTGACCTGGCGCGCTTCGGCTGGCTGTACGCCTCCGGCGGCGAAGCGCAGGGCCGGCAGCTGCTGCCGACCGCGTGGATCGACCGCACGCACGACGGAAACCCAGGTCTCTTCAAAGGCGCCTATCGCGAGGTGCTGCCGCGAGGCGCCTACCGCAACCAGTTCTGGATCGAGGAGGCGGGGCGTCGCGTGCTGCTTGCGCGCGGCGTGTTCGGCCAGCTCATCTACATCGATCCCGACGCGGGTTTTGTCGCCGTGAAGCTCTCGACCTGGCCGGAATTCGTCAATCCGGCACGCACGCGCACCGCGCTGGCCGCGGTGCGTGCGATCCGCGACGGACTACGCTGAGGCCCGATCCAGCCGCGTTCGCTGCCACCTCGGCCGTCAGCCGAGGTAGCTCGCGATCGAGCGAGGCGGCAGTTCCGCGTTCCAGCGTCCGCCGTTCACGTCGAGCACGAAGCGCAGCGGCTCGTGCCCGCGGTTCATCGCGACCACGGCAATGCTGCCGTCGGTGTTGACGAAGGCGGTGGTTTCCAGCGCCTGCAACGAGCCCGCGCAGACGATGCGCTGTGCACCGGGTCGAATGAAACGCGAGAAGTGCCCCATGTAGTAGTACGAACTCTGGCGCAGCAATGCGTCGCCGGCCGTGTCGACGATGATCGGCGCGCTGCAGTAGTTGCCGACATGGTTGGGGCCGCCCTGCGTATCGAGCACCAGGTTCCAGTCCATCCAGCCTTCGGTCCAGCGATTCAGGTCGTTGATCATCGAACGCGCGTAGCGCTCGCCGAGATCCCACGAACCGATGTGAGGGCCTTCCTCCTGGCAGCCCTCGGTGAACAGCAGGTGCTTGTCGGGCCAGGCATCGTGCACCTGTTGCACGTGGTCGAAGTTGTCTTCGACGTACCAGTGGAAGCCCGTGCCCCACACGTAGCGGGCCGCGGCGCGATCGGCATACACGACGTTCGCGCGTTCGACCATCAGGTCGCGATTGTGGTCCCAGATGATGATGTTGACGTGGCCCAAGCCCGCGGCGGCAAGCGTAGGGCCCAGGTGGTCGCGCACGAAATCGCGCTCGGCTTCGGCGGTGTAGGTGCATGAATCCCAGGTCTGCACGGCCATCGGTTCGTTCTGCACCGACACGCCCCAGATCGGAATGCCCTCCGCGGCGTATTCCTTGATGAAGCGCGCGTAGCATCGCGCCCAGGCCTGGCGGTATTGCGGCAGCAGCGTGCCGCCGTGGTTCATCTCGCCATTGCTCTTCATCCAGGCCGGCGGGCTCCACGGCGAGGCGAGGATGCGGATCGGGTGCTTCGCCACGCGCATTGCCGCCTTGATGAACGGGATCAGCGCCTGCCGATCACGCGCGATGCTGAAAGTCTTGAGCTCGGTGTCGCCGGGTGTCTCGACGTGCGCGTAGTTGCCGAGCGAGAAATCGCAGCTGTTCATGTGAGTGCGGCACATCGAATAGCCATGGCCCTCGTTCGCGTCGAAGTACGCACGCAACACTTCCTCGCGGCGCGCTTCGCCGAGTTTCTGCCACGTGACGGCCGCCGATTCGGTGAATGCGCCGCCGAAGCCGAGCATGGTCTGGAAGCGGCGCTTGCTGTCGACCATCAGCGAGGTGTAGTCGCCTGTGGGGTTCGCCGGCGCCAGCGCGCCGAGCGGGGCGAGACGCTGCTCGGTTCCATTTGCGGTGACGAACGCGCGCATCTCGCGCGGCGCGGGCGCTGCGTGCGTCGGCATCGGCGCGGCGACGGATTTCGCCGTATTCGCGGCCGCCGCGTTGCCCGCGCTGTCGCGAGCCGTGAGCAGGCCGCCTGCGCCAAGCGCCAGGCCCTTCAGCGTGTCACGACGTGAAATGCGATTCTTCATGCTCCGATCTCCGGTTGAATGACTAGTAAATTCCGAGCGACAGTCCCGCGGCCATCGTCGCGCCGATTTCGTGGCAGCGGGCCAGGTCCGCGGCGCCGATGCTCTTCTGTCGGCCGATCTCTTCGGGTGTTTGCGCGTGCACGCAGACGATCAACGGCGGCGCGATCTCGCGCAGACGCCAGCCCGTCGCGATGCGCTCGATCTGGCGTGCCGCATTGCTGCCATCGCTGCCGGCGCAGATCAGCGTGGCGTAGGGCCGGCCGTTGATCCGCTCCAGCGCCGGGTAGTAGCTGCGGTCGAAGAAATCCTTCATCAGGCCCGCCATGGCGGCCAGGTTTTCCGGGCAGGCGAACAGGTATCCGTCCGCGGCCAGCAGCTGTTCCGGTCCGGCGGCCGTGGCCGCCAGCACCTGCGTCGCGACGCCCTCGGCGCCGGCCGCGCCTTCGGCCGCCGCAGCCGCCATTTGGCGCGTTCCGCCGGTCACCGACTGGAAGACAATGAGCAGCCGCTTCATGGATGACATATTGTCATTGTCCCGAGAACGTCGCAGTTTGGCGAATTGTTGCGCGGCTTGGAGGATAGTCCAACCTGATCACGGGACAGGAGTCGGCGACCCATTAGGATCAGGCCATGAGCGAATGCATGCACAACCGGGCATGGGCCGTCGCGGCCGTGGCACTGCTGCTTGCAGCGTGTTCCGGCCTCCCTGAGGGCGCGGCCAAGCAGCAGGCGCAGGCAGCGGCATCGCCGCGGGGCCGGGCCGCGCAGCGCATCGAGCTGCCCGGCGCCGTCGATGAGGCTGCCGCAGCGCCACGCATGGCCGTGACCGTACGCCGGCTGCAGCCCGAGACACCGGACATCATCCGCCTGCCCGATGGCACCGTGGGCGTGAAGGTCGCGGCGCAGTACTACGACACGATCGTGGCCTGCCGCCAAAGCGATGGCAGCTACGGCACGAATTGTCCGCCGGCACGGAAGCGGCAGCCTTGAAATACCTGCGCAGCGTCGCGCCCCTGGTGGCCGTGCTCGCCATCAGTGCCGGGCTGGCCGCCGCGCCGGCCGCAGCGGCGACGCTGACCATCATCGTCATGGATGGACCGGGCGAAGGCTTCAACGACACGACGCCGTTCACGCCGATCGGCGGCAACAACGCCACCACGCTCGGCCAGGCGCGCCTCAATGTGTTCAACAAGGCCGCGCAGCTATGGGGTGCGCTGATCACGAGCACCGTGCCAATCGTCATCGAGGCGCAATTCGATCCACTGGATTGCGCCAACACGACGGGCGTACTCGGCTCAGCGGGGCCCACGTACCTGTTCCGCAGCTTCCCGGGTGCGCCGAGCAGCACCGTGTTCTATCCCGCCGCGCTGGCCGATGCGCTGTCGGGCTCGGACCGCGGCAACCAGCACGACATCACCGCGACGTTCAACAGCACCGTGAACGGCACGGCTGGCTGCCTCGGCGGCAGTTATTTCTACTATGGTTTCGACCACCAGCTCACGGGCCATGGCGACGGCAAGAGCTACGTGGCCGACCTGCTCGGCGTCGTGCTGCACGAAATCGGCCACGGGCTCGGCTTCATTTCGATCGTCGATGAAAATGGCGTGGGACTCAGCGATGGCGGCACGCCCTATCTCAGCGCCTTCGATCAAAAAGTCTACGAAGAATCACTGAGCGAGTTCTGGCCGGAAATGACGGCTGCGCAGCGCAAGCAATCGGAGATCGGCCAGTCGGGCAACGGCAATGTGGCCGCCCTCGTGTGGAACGGCGCAAACGTCAATGCCAATCTCGCGCGCCTGTCGCTGGGCACGATCGGCGGGCACCTGAAGCTCTACGCGCCGTCGACTTTCGATGCCAGTTCGTCGGTGTCGCACTGGGATTCGAGCGCGACGCCCGACCTGCTGATGGAGCCGCGCTACAGCTCGCGCACAGGCAGCCATACGGACCTCACGACCTGCGCGCTGTACGACATGGGCTGGACCGGGCATCGTTGTCCCGATGGCGTCAACGCCGCGGCACAGGCTGTCGCCGTCACGCAGGACACCGCGAAGACGATCACGCTGTCGGCCGACGACGGCAATGGCGATGCGCTGACGTACACGATCGTCTCGCAGCCCACGCACGGCACGCTCGGCGCGCTCGCGGGCGCAACGGTCGTCTACACCCCGAATGCGGGCTATACAGGCGCCGACGAGTTCCAGTTCAGCGCGAGCGACGCGGTGGTTCGATCGAACACGGCAGTCGTGACGATCAACGTCGCAGCGGCGGGCACGGGCGGAACCGGTGGCACGGGCGGCACGGGCGGCAGCGGCGGAACCGGTGGCACGACCGGTGGCACCACCGCCGCGAGCAGTGGTGGCGGAGGTGGCGGTTCGCTCGATGGATTGTCGCTCTCGGCGCTCGCCGGTGGGCTCGCTGCGGCACTGCGCCGCCGGAGCGCTAGGCGGCCTTAGCCAGCTGGGGAACGGTCGATGATTCGCCGGCCCAGTCGGCAATTTGCCAGAGCCGCAATTCGCCCCGGCGGTCTTCGACCAGCGCTGAACAATTCTCGACCCAGTCGCCCGTGTTGCAGTAACGAACCCCGTGCAGCTCGTGGTTCGCGGGCCGATGGATGTGGCCGCAAATGATGCCATCCAGTCCGCGGCGCTGCGCCGCATGTGCGGCGGCATCCTCGAACAGCCGCACGTATTCACCCGCGCTGCCCACATTCGATTTCAGGTAGCCCGCGAGCGACCAGTACGGAAAGCCGGCAGCGCGGCGCACGCGATTGACGACACGGTTGAGCGCCAGGGTCACGTCGTACATGGCCGAGCCCAGCGCCGCGAGCGCGCGGCTGAATTTCACGTTTGCGTCGAATTCATCGCCGTGCGCGATGAGCATCCGCTGGCCTGAGGCCGTCGTGTGCACGCAGTCGCGATGCACTTCGAGGTTGCCGAAGACCGCGCCGTCGATATCGCGGAATTCCTCGTCATGGTTGCCGGGTACATAGACCACGCGAGTGCCGTGTTTCGCCTTGCCGAGGATCGTGCGCAGCACGTTGTTGTGCAGCTGCGGCCAGTAGAAGCTGCGCCGCATGCTCCAGACATCGATCACGTCGCCGACGAGGTAGAGCTCCTGCATCTGCACGCTGTGCAGGAACTCGAGCAGCAGTTCGGCGCGGCACTCGCGGGCTCCGAGGTGGATGTCCGACAGGAAGGCAGTACGCACATGGAGTTGCGGACGGGAATCGGCGCTCATGATTCGGTCACCCCGCGCTGGCTGGTCTCAATGCCAGCCTCGCGGCTGCGCATGAAGCGCAGGTGTCAGTTAGATGACAAGCTCGTTAAATCAGTCCGTTGCGCGCTGTATTTAGCGGATCATGTAAACTTTCGTGACCGTCTCATGCACGGTGCAGATCCCGCGCCAGCCTTCAGGGAAGTACGCCAGCGTGTCGGGCTCGATCTCGATGACCTCGCCGCTTTCGTGCACGTAGGTGCTGCGGCCGGCGAGGAAGTGGCAGTACTCATCGCGCGTCACGTGGCAGGACCAGCGCCCCGGCGTGCAACTCCAGATGCCGCTCTCCGAGCGACCCAGAGGGCCCTTGTACAGCAACTTTCCTGACGTATGCGAAGCGCCCTCGAGCATCGTCGGGATGAGACCCCAATCGACGAGCGGCGACTGCGCCAGCGGATCGCGCAAGCTCGGCGCCGCAAAGGGCGCCGCGGCGCTGTTTGCCGCCTCGTTCGGATCAGCCGTCAGCATGTAGGTGTTGCGCATGGTTTCATGCACGGTGCACTCGCCGGCCCAGCCAGCCGGGAACAGCACGAGCGTGCGCGGCGCGATGCTGACAAGCTCGCCGTTGTCGCGAAGGTAGTCGGCGCGTCCGGCGACGAAGTAACACAGCTCGTCGCGCGGAATGCGCAGGCGCCAGCGTCCGGGCGTGCAGATCCACAGCCCGCACTCGGGTTGCCCGGCCATTCCCTTGTAGATCACGCGGCCGCTGGATTGCGAGTTGCCGCTGATCGGGTCGGGCTGCGCGCCCCAGTCGATGACGTCGGTGCGCGTCGAGGCTTGCGCCAGGTGCGGCGCGGACGACGGTTGCTCAGGCACGACGCCGCTCCGGCCCCAGCAGCCCCTCGAGCAATTGCGCGGCCTTCGCCGGGCCATCCTGCGCGCGCATGTTCGCGCTCGTCGCCGCGACGCGCGCGCGCAGCTTTTGATCGTGCAGGCAGGCGTCGAGGTGCGTGGCCAGCGCCGCTTCGGTCCAATCGGCGCGGTCCATGCGGAAACCGTGGCCGGTTTCCTGCACGCGCGTCGCGTTGTCGTGGCCGTCCCAGGCGAAGGGCATGATGATCGCGGGCTTGCCGAACAGCAGGCATTCGGTGAATGAATTGTTGCCGCCGTGGTGGATGACAACATCGACCTGGGGGATCACCGAGGGCTGCGGGAACCATCCTTCGACGATGACGTTCGGGGGCAGGGCCGTGTACTGGTCCTTGTGCGCGCCGACGTTGACGAGCGCCCGGCACGGCAATTTGCCGAGCGCGGCGATGAGGCGCTTGAGCAACGTGACATCGCCGGCGCCCAGGCTCCCGAAGGAAAGATAGACCAGCGGGGCGCCCTCGTTCGCCGCAAAGCGCGGCACCGTGTACGGCGCCTCCTGGCGCACGCAGCCTTCCAGGTACTGGAATTGCGCCGGCGGCAGCGGCTGCGATCGCTTGAACCGCACGGCCTGCGGATACAGCAGCAGGTTCAGGAACGGCGAGGCCTCGAAGAACTGGCCGAGCGGGTAGGGCTGCTCGCCCTGCGCGGCCAGGAATTCGTTGAAGCTCGCATGGAGCGGCGCGATGACTTCGTTGAAGCGCCTGCGAAAGCGCTCATGGCAGGCGCGGTCGTTCTCGCCGCAGCCCGACAGGTGCGGCGGAATCGCCGGATCCTCGATCTCGTTCTCCGAGCAGGAAACAATGCGCACCCAGGGCACGCCGTGCTGCTTGATCGCCGGGAACAGGATCACGTTGTCGACGCAGATCACGTCCGGCCTGATCGCCGAGAGCACGCCGGGCAGGTCGCGCTGCGCGTAGCGCGCGCTATCGACGATGGCCGCCCAGCATTCCTTCACGTAATTGTCGATCTGGTCGTACGCGGACTTGTAGAAATTGGGCAGGTGGGCGTTGATGAAGTCTTCCCAGAAACGCGCCATCTGTTCCGGCGGCATCGGTTCCGACAGGTTCACCGACAGCGATTCGAATCCATAGCCGCGATAGACCTCGACGAAGCCCGGATCCGACAGGAACACGGCCTTGTGGCCGCGTCGCGTGACCGCCTGCGCGATGCCGACGGAATTGAGCGCCGGGCCGTAGGCGGCTTCGGGAAAGAACGCGATCGTTTTCGGATGGATTTCGGTCATGCGCTGGCGAATCGTGGCGTGGCTATTTGAGCATGAGTGCACCGGCTGCGTCGAACCGGGGCCGTGCCGGTTGCGCGCTTTTGCTAGGCTTGCGTCCGGGTTGAATCAGACAGGGCGGGGTGGACAGTGGATCTCATCGACTTCAGCGCGCTCGGGAAGCCCGAGCAGAGCGAACCCAGCGCGGCGAACCTCGTCAGCGGCCATCCGCGCCAGCAGATATGGAACCTGCTCTCATCCGCCGATGCGCGTTTCCACGTCGGCGAGTGGGCATCGAGCCCGGGCGCCTGGCGCGTGAACTACACCGAGTACGAGTTGTGCCACATGCTGGAGGGTGTCGTACGGTTGACGAACGAGGCCGGCGCGGCGCGCGTGTACCGCGCCGGCGATTCCTTCGTCATTCCCAGCGGTTTTCGCGGCACCTGGGAAGTGGTGGAGTCCTGCCGAAAGCTCTACGCGATCTATGAATAACGCCCCGCGCGGCGCTAGAACTTGTACAGCGCCTGCAGCCAGGCCTGCGTGATGTCGGTCGAACCCGCCAGGTCAGAGGTGTCATGGCGGGCCTCGACGCGGAACTCATAGTTCTTGGCAGGCATGTAGCCGAAGGTCAGCGTGCCTTCCTTCAGCTTCTGCTTGGCACCGGCGATCGCGCCGTCCTGGTCGTCGAGGTACTCGAAGCGGAGCGAGGTGCGCCACGTGTCGTTGATTGCATAGTTCACGTAGCCGGCCGCGGCCCACCACGTGAACGAGCTGCCGTTAGTGGCCTCCTGCTTGTCCCAGTCCGCGTTGACCGCGATGGTGAGCGAGGGGCTCACGGTCCACGTGCCCAACAGGTCGACCAGCGTCTTCTTGCCGAGCCCCGCCGCGACGTCGACGTCGCCATAGTAAGCGGCGCCGTTGAGCGTGAAGGCCTTCGACGGCATCAGCATGAAGCCGAGCTCGAGGGTCTTGCCCGAGCCGGTGCTGGTCTCGGTGTTCCAGCCATTGTTCGCGCCGATCGTGAAGGAGGCCATCGACGAGGGCGCGTAGACGACGCGCACGCCGGTGTGGTTGATCGGCTCTGAATACCAGAACAGCAGCGAGCGCGTGACGTTGACGTCAGCGGGTGGTGCCGCGACCTCGGCGCCGGCCAGCGTGCCGAACTTGCCCGCCATGACGGTGACCTTGCCGGTGGCGTATTGCACGTAGGCTTGCAGCAGGTCGAGATGCGAGCCGCCGTTGACGTTGCCCGCGTAGCTGTAGCTGGGTGCGTACAGGCCGGTGCCGGCTTCCGTGCCGTCGACGACGTTGACCAGTGCGCCGAATCCCGAGCTGGGCAGTTTCGAGATCGTCAACCCGGCCTGGTTCAGCGCGAAGGTGTTGACCGACGAGGTGTCGTCGGGGAGCAATTCGGCCGAGTGATCGCCATAGGAATACGTGGCATCGATGTAGCCGGTGACCATGATGCCCGAGGCGTCGAGCACATCGGAGAGCGTCGGCGCCGCGCTCTTGGGCGCGTCTTCGGCGTAGGCCGCGCAGGCGCAGCCGATTGCCACCAGCAATGAACTCGTTACGGCGAATTTTCCGGGCATCTGCATGTTGGTCGATCTCTCTCTGGATGGTTGAAGCAAATCTATAGGGTGCGTGCGCAGCGCGCTGTGAAAAGAATTCCCGTGGGATCCAAAGCACATCCCGTGCCAACCACGTCGCGGCAGCAGCCGGAAGGCGCGCAGCTTGCAGCCGTGCAAGCCGCCCATGCGGCGCGCGCCACATAACTGCATGATCAAGCTAAGGATTATTGAACATCCTATGGTGCGATAGGCGAAGCCTATAGGGGCGTTGCGCGGCACCCACCGGCACGGCTCCCACGGCGCCGGGCGCCGGCCGTTCCGCACGGGCGCGGATTGCACCAATTGGGTGTAGGCCCGGTGCATCGGCTGCACCAAGCTGGACAGGGGCCGCGCCGGCGCGGATCAGGGCGTCGCGCGGATTGCTTCGGTGAGGATCGTGAACAGCTGGTCGATTTCGGCCTTGCTGATCGTCAGCGGCGGCGAGAAGGCCAGCACGTTGCCGGTCGGTCGCGAGAGCAGCCCGCGCTCGAAGCAGGCGCAGAAAACGTCGTAGCCACGCGTCGGGTTGCGGCCGGCTTCGGCGGCGAATTCCACCGCGGCGATCAGGCCGTAGTTGCGGATGTCGATGACGCCCGGCAGGCCGCGCAACGCGTGCGCGCGCTCTTCCCAGTACGGGGCCAGTTCGGCCGCGCGCTGCGGCAGGCCTTCGCGCTCGTAGATATCCATCGTCGCCAGCGCCGCGGCGCAGGCCACCGGATGTCCGCTGTAGGTGTAGCCGTGGTAGATGTCGATGTCGGCGCTGGAGCCCGTCTGGAACGCGGAGTGGATATCGCGGTGCACGAACACGGCGCCCATCGGCACGGCGCCATTGGTGATGCCCTTGGCCATCGTCAGCAGGTCGGGCGTGACCTTGAACTGCTGGCTGCCGAACCAGCTGCCGGTGCGGCCGAAGCCCGTGATGACTTCGTCGAAGATCAGCAGCAGGCCGTGGCGCGTGCAGATCTCGCGCAGCCGTTCGAGGTAGCCGCGCGGCGGCACCAGCACGCCGGTCGAGCCGGCAATCGGCTCGACCATGACGGCGGCAATGCGCTTCGCGCCATGTTCGCGGATCAGCCGCTCGAGGTCGTCGGCGAACTCCACGCCCTGCGCGGGTTGCCCGCGCGAGAAGGCGTTGCGTTCGATGTCGTGCGTGTCGCGCATGTGCGCGACGTGCGGCAGGAGCGATCCTTCCCAGGCTTCGCGATTCTTCGGGATGCCGCCCACCGACATGCCGCCGAAGCCGACGCCATGGTACGAGCGATGGCGCCCGATGAGCAGGTTGCGTTCCGGCTCGCCGCGCCGGCGATGGTAGGCGAGTGCGATCTTCAGCGCCGAGTCGGCGGCTTCCGATCCTGAGTTGCTGAAGAACACTTGTTCGAGCCCGGCCGGCGCGTGCCCGCGCAGCCGCTTGGCCAGCTCGAAGGGCAGCGGATGGCCCACCTGGAAGGTCGGCGCGAAATCCATCGTGTCGAGCTGCTTCGCAACCGCGTCACGGATCTCGGGGCGCCCATGGCCGGCATTCACGCACCACAGCGCGGCCGAGCCGTCGAGCACACGGCGGCCGTCATCGGTCTCGTAGTAGAGACCCTTGGCCTTGGCCAGCAGGCGGGGTTTGGTGCGAAACAGCCGGTTCGGCGTGAACGGCATCCAGAAGGCGGAAAGATCGGTGTTCATGGTGTGCAAGGATAGAATATTCGGCGCTTTCCCACCATGAGCAGGCGAGAATAACCATGTCCGGCAAGTATGACGGCATCGATTGGCATGCGCGCGCAGGCGCACTGGCCACCAACGGCGCGGCGCTGGTCAACGGCCGGCGAGCCGGCGCTGCCAGCGGCGAATCATTCACGAAGCACAGTCCCGTCGACGGGCGCGTGCTGGGAGCGGTTGCCGCCTGCGACACGGCGGACGTCGATGCCGCCGTCGCGGCCGCGCGCGCGAGCTTCGAGCGCGGCGACTGGTCGGGGCAGCCTCCGGCCAAGCGCAAGCGCGTGCTGCAGGATTTCGCCGCGCGCGTCGAAGCGGCGGCCGAGGAACTGGCGCTGCTCGAGACGCTCGACATGGGCAAGCCCATCAGCGATGCACTGGCCGTGGACGTGCCGGCCACCGCGCGCTGCCTGCGCTGGTACGGCGAAGCGATCGACAAGGTCTATGGCGAAGTCGCGCCCACGGGCCCGGACTCGCTGGCGCTGATCACGCGTGAACCGGTCGGTGTCGTCGGCGCGATCGTGCCGTGGAACTTCCCGATGATCATGGCGGCCTGGAAGATCGCGCCGGTCCTGGCGGCCGGCAATTCGCTGGTGCTCAAGCCCTCCGAGAAATCGCCGTTCACCGCGCTCCGGTTGGCGGAGCTGGCGCTCGAGGCCGGCGTCCCGCCCGGCGTGTTCAACGTCGTGCCCGGCTTCGGCCACACCGCGGGCAAGGCGCTCGCGCTGCACATGGATGTCGATGCCATCGCCTTCACCGGTTCGACCGCGACCGGAAAGCTGATTGCGCAGTACGGCGCGCAATCGAACCTGAAGCGCGTCTCGCTCGAATGCGGCGGGAAGAGTCCCAACATCATCATGGCCGACTACCCGGACCTGAAGCGGGCGGCGCAGGCCGCGGCCTCGGCGATCTTCTTCAACCAGGGCGAGATGTGCTCGGCGGGTTCACGCCTGCTCGTGCAGGACAGCATCCGCGACGAGGTGCTCGCCGAGATCGCCGCGGTCGCGCGCAGCATGCCGCCGGGCGATCCGCTCGATGCGTCGACGCGCCTCGGCGCGCTGGTCGACGAGCCGCAGACGCAGCGCGTCATGGAATACATCGCCTCGGGCCGGAGCGATGGCGCTTCGGTCGCCGTCGGCGGCCGGCGCGTGCGCGAGGCGAGCGGTGGCTGCTACGTCGAGCCGACGGTGTTCGCCGGCGTGCGCCCGGACATGCGCATCGCGCGCGAAGAAATCTTCGGGCCCGTGCTGGCGACGCTCAGCTTCAAGGATCTCGACGAAGCGATCCGCATCGGCAACGGCGTCGTGTACGGGCTCGCCGCGGCGATCTGGACGCGCGACATCACGGCCGCGCACCGCGCCGCGCGTGCCCTACGCGCCGGCCTGGTCTACGTCAACTGCTACGACGCCGACGACATCACGGTGCCTTTCGGCGGTTTCAAGCAATCGGGCACTGGCCGCGACAAATCGCTGCACGCCTTCGACAAGTACACCGAGCTGAAGACCACCTGGATCGACCTGTCGTGACACAGGCCGTGGCGTAAGACGGGCCTGGGCGTGGAAGTCGGTCCGCTGCGCTTCATGGCCACCGCGCCCCGCGGCCTGGCTGACCTGGTCGCGCGCGAACTGCGCTCGCAGGGCGTGACGGAATTGCGCGAACTGCGCGCCGGCGTGCGGTTTGCGGCCGACCTGCGCGGCGGCTATCGCGCCTGCCTGCATTCTCGCGTCGCGAGCCGCGTGCTGCTGGAGGTGGCCGATTTCCAGGCGAACGATACCGATGCCTTCTACGCCGGCGCCCGCGCGGTCGACTGGAGCGCTCACATCGATCCGGCCGGCACGCTCGCCTGCGAGTTCACCGGCGCGCATCCGACCATCACGCACAGCCAGTTCGGGGCGCTGAAGCTCAAGGATGCCATCTGCGACCAGTTGCGCGAACGCAGTGGCGAGCGGCCGAGCATCGATCTCGACCGGCCGCAGGTGCGCGTCGTCGCGCACGCGAGCGGCCCGCGCGTCCTGTTGTACATCGACCTCGCCGGCGAGGGGTTGCACCGTCGCGGCTACCGCGTGCAGGCGGGCGAGGCCCCGCTGCGCGAAAACCTGGCCGCAGGCATCCTGCTGCGCGCGCTCTGGCCGGACATGGCCGCCGCCGGTGCGGCGTTCCTCGACCCGATGTGCGGATCCGGCACCTTCGCGATCGAGGCGGCCATGATTGCCGCCGACATCGCGCCCGGCCTGCGACGGGACTACTGGGGTTTCACGAACTGGCGCGGCCACGACACGGCGCAGTGGCGCGCGCTGCTCGACGAAGCGCGCGCTCGCGCGCGGAGCACGGTGCCGAACGTCATTCGCGGGAGCGACCGCGATGCCGCCGTGCTACGCAGCGCCGCGGCGAACGCCGCGCGCGCCGGCGTCGACATGCTGTTGCAGTTCTCGACCGGTGCAGCAAGCGATGCGCGTGCGCCGGAAGGCACGATTGGCCTGGTCTGCACGAATCCGCCGTTCGGAGCGCGACTCGGCGACGAGGCGGCCGCGCGCGAGGCGTATCGCGAGCTCGGCGCGACGCTGCGCGCGCATTTCCCGGGCTGGAAAGCCGCGGTGCTGTGCGTGGCACACTCGGGCGCGGCGCATGAGCTCGGCCTGCGTACGTTCCGAAAGCATGAAGTCTGGAACGGCGCGATCGAGTGCGAGCTGCTGCGCATCGACCTGTCGGATCCCGGTGCTCCGGCGCGCGCGCCCGGTACGCCGCGCCCACCCGACCCTACGCTGGCGGCGAGCCCGGGCGCGCAGATGTTCGGCAATCGCATCGCCAAGAACCTGCGGCAACTCGGCAAGACGGCGCGCGCGCAGCACGTCGACAACTACCGGCTCTACGATGCGGACATGCCCGAGTACGCGCTCGCCATCGATCGCTACGCCGAATCCGGCAGTGGCATCGTGCATCTCTACGTGCAGGAATATGCGGCGCCCGATTCCGTCGATGCGCAAGCGGCCGATCGCCGCCGCGCCGAGGCCTTGGCGGTGCTGCCCGCGGCGGCGCAGGTGGACGGCGCGCACCTGCACCTGCGCACGCGCCGGCGGCAGCGCGGCGCGAACCAGTACGAGCGCGTCGCGCAGCAGGGAAAATTCACCTGCGTCGAGGAGAACGGGCTCAAGTTCCTCGTCAACTTCAGCGACTACCTCGATACCGGGCTGTTCCTCGATCACCGGCTGACGCGCGAGCGCTTGCGCGCCGCCGCGGCGGGCCGGCGTTTCCTGAACCTCTTCTGCTACACGGCGGGCGCGACCGTCTACGCCGCTGCGGGTGGTGCGGTATCGACGCTCAGCATCGACCTGTCCGCGACCTACCTGGACTGGGCCGCGGAAAATTTCCGCGCCAACGCGCTCGAAATCCGATCGCACGAGCTGCTGCGCGCCGACTGCCTGGAGTGGCTGCGCGAGACCCGGCATGCGAATTGGGACCTGATCTTCCTCGATCCGCCGACCTTTTCGAATTCCAAGCGCATGAGCGGCGTGCTCGATACGCAGCGTGACCACATGGAGCTGCTGTCGCATTGCATGCGGCTGCTGGCGCCGGGCGGCTTGCTGCTGTTCTCGACCAATGCGCAGCGCTTCAAGCTCGATGAGGCCGCCTCACAGGAATGGGCGGTGACCGACATTTCCCAGGCGACGATTCCGTTCGACTTCCAGCGCAACCCGCGCATCCATCGCGCCTACGAGCTGCGCGCGCGCAGCTAGGGCCTCGCGCCGCAAACCAGCGCCTTGGTCGACGGGCGCAACGACGCCCGTCAATTGGCGCCGTTGTTGTCCTCGGCCGCGTGCCGCTTCTCGGCATCGAGGCGTTGCGCATCCTCGACCTGCTGCTGCACCTGCTGCTCGGTTTTCTGGCCCTGCCGCGCGGCCTCGGCCTGCGACTGCGCCTCCGCTGCGCCGGTTGCGGCGGTTTCAGCCAGCCCGCAGGCAGACAGCGCCAGCGCGATCACCAGCACAAAAGCATTCCTATACATAAAGCCTCCGCATTAACACTTCTTATATGCCCTCGGGGCGAACCATTGCAACGCGCCCACGCTCAAATCGAGCTGAATGGCTGCTGAACGCGGCAGTTCAGTCGGCGTTCAGCGCGATCGCCGCAGACTCTGCCCCAGTTCTGCAACAGGCAGTCCTGACACAGGAGCGTTGATCATGAAGTTCGTGAACAAGGTGCTGGCGGTGACGGTGTGTGCGTTGGCGGCCGGGACGGCGGCGGCGCAAGACAGCGGCTGGCGCAACGGCTACGGCCGCGGCTATGAAGGCCAGTCCAGCGACGGTCCCTACCTCGGCTTCGACGTCGGCCAGTTCCGCTACCACGAGGACGGCCTCGACACGATCACGCCGACACTTGCGATGTTCGTCATCGGAGCGCCGGTCAGTCCGTTCCTGGCGGTGGAAGGCCGCATCGGACGGGGGCTCGGCATCGCCGACACCAACTCGTTCAGGCTCGATGTCAATTCGGTGTTCGCCGGTTACCTGAAGGGCATGCTGCCGCTCGGGCCCAACGCCTCGCTGTACGGATTGGCGGGTGTTGCAAGCCTCGACTACCAGCGCGATTTCGGGCAGGTCGATGCGCGTGACAGCGGCTTCTCGTATGGCGCCGGCATCGCCTTCGACCTGGGCGGGCGCTCGAAGCTCAACTTCGAGTGGGTGCGCCTGGCGACGGGCAACAACCTGGGCTACGACTACACGGTCGACCAGGCCGCGATTGGCATGACCTGGCGATTCTGATCGACGGCCTCGCTCTCCAACCCACTCGACGCTGGTCAATTGGGCCGCTCCGCAAGGAGCGGCCCTTTTTCTTGCAGTCGCTACACCCCTTGTTGCCGAAACGCAACCGGCCGCATATTCCTTCCGTAAATTGCGTTCATTTCGCCACAGGGCTATTGTGCCTCGCAGTGCCTGCGAGGACTTGCACGACCCGCAGGCGCATACATACAGCCATAAGGGGAAATCATGCGTGAACCACTCACCTCGACAGGGCCGCGCGTGGCCCGAACTGTCAGCCTTGCCCTGACCGCTGCTGTTGCGGGAGCACTGCTTACCCTTCATCCCAACGCTGCGCGCGCCGCCGATGCGGCCGCCGACAACGCAGCTGCCGCTTCGCCACTCGAAGAAGTGGTCGTCACCGCGACGCGGCGCGCGGAATCGATGAGCAAGATCGCCGTCAGTGTCACCGCGATCACGCAGGAAGGCCTCGACCTGCGCGGCATCAAGGACATCGCGGACGTGGCACGCTTCACGCCCGGCATCAAGGTCGACAATTCGGGCACCAACAATATTTCGATCCGCGGCATCGCCTCGAGCGGCGGCGCGGGCACGACCGGCATCTACCTCGACGACACGCCGATCCAGATGCGAACGCTGGCCTTCAATCCGGATGAAGCGTTGCCGAAGTCCTTCGACATCGAGCGCGTTGAGGTGCTGCGCGGTCCGCAGGGCACGCTGTTCGGCTCCGGCTCGATGGGCGGCACCGTGCGCTACATCACCGTGCAACCGAGCCTCAACAAGAGCAGCGTCTACAGCCGCAGCGAGATTTCATTCACGCAGGGCGGCGACGCGAGCTACGAGGCGGGCATTGCCGCCGGCGGTCCGCTCGTCGATGGCACCTTCGGCATGCGCGTGACGGCGTGGTACCGCAAGGACGGCGGCTGGATCGACCGCATCAATCCCGACACGCTGGCGCTCGAGGACAAGAAGACCAACCACTCCGAGACTTCGCTGTTGCGGTTGGCCGCGATCTGGGCGCCCAACGGCAGCTGGACCTTTACGCCGAGCATCTATTACCAGGAAGAGAAGAAGCACGACGTCGACAACTACTGGGTGCAGTACTCGAATCCATCCAGCCACCACTACGTCAGTGCGAACCCGACGCAGCGTTATTCACCGGACAAGTTCTACCTGCCTTCGCTGAAGATCGAGGCGGACTTCGACAAGGTGCACCTGATCTCCAACACGTCGTACTACCATCGTGACGACCTGACGGGGTACGACGGCACGCTGTACAACCTCGGCTTCTACCAGAATTTCTTCGCGTTCGACCTGCCGCAGTTGTTCCTCGACGGCACCGGCATGCACCTGAACAACCCCGCCTACAATCCGAGCGGCATTCCGGGCGCCATCGGTTACCGCTCTCCCGCGACCGTCAACAACGGCCAGCAGAATTTCACGCAGGAATTCCGCCTCCAGTCCGTCGACAACGATTCGAAGCTGACGTGGACGACCGGCCTTTTCTACAGCGTCAACCGGCAGCACTATCTCGAGCAGATCCACGATCCGCAGCTGGGCCAGTTCCTGCAGGCCATCTACGTGGGCACCGGCAATTCGCTTGGTGCGGGCGCCACGCCCAACGACTACATCCTCGACTACTTCGGCATCGGCTACGACCCGGGCTATCCGACCGACTCGTATTTCCTGGACACGCGCGCCCGGGACGAGCAGATCGCCTGGTTCGGCGAGGGCAGCTACAAGCTGACGGATCGCCTGAAGCTGACGCTCGGCGCGCGCTATGCGCGCATCAAGTTCGATTTCAATTCCGCGACCGGTGGCCCGCAGCTCTACGACGACAACGCCTACCTGACCAGCGGCCGCAGCGAGAATTCCTTCACGCCCAAGGTCAGCCTGCAGTTCCAGGCTGACAACAACAACATGTACTACGGAACCTACGCCAAGGGCTTCCGTCCGGGCGGCGGCAACAACCCGTTGCCGATCATCGCCTGCGCGGAGGACTTCGATCCGGACCACCTGGACCTTCCGAACGGCGCACCGAAGACCTTCGACTCCGACACCGTCGACAGCTACGAAGTCGGCGCCAAGAACAATTTCAACAACCGCTTCAAGCTCGCCAGCAGCGTGTACTACATCAAGTGGCACAACATCCAGCAGACCGTCGTGCCCCCGGTGTGCCAGATTTCCTTCATCTCGAACCTGGGCGAAGCGACCGCGAAGGGAATCGACATCCAGGCCGACATCGCGGTCACCGACAATTTCACGATGGAACTGTCCGCCGGGTACACCGATGCGCGCTATACGCGCGATTCGAAGATCTCGGCGAATCCCACCGTGCCGCCGATCGTTGCCAATGGCGACGCGATCTCGGGGCAGGGCGGCCAGCCGAACCCGCCCTTCACCGGTTCGGTCGGGCTGGAGTACAAGTTCGTGGTCTCCGACAAGGAATCCTTCGTGCGCCTCGACTACGAGCACGCCAGCGTGCCCAAGTGGCTCAGCGCATCGCAGGACCCGCTGACCTCGCAGTTCAACGAGACCAACTACGCGTTGCCGGCGACCGACTTCATGACCTTGCGCGGCGGTGTCACGCTGGGCGAGTGGCAGGTGGCGGCGTTCATCGACAACCTGACCGATACGCACCCGGTCACGAACTACGACTTCACGATCAGTGCGGGCGACGCCTTCGACACGACGCAACGGAACTACACGTTCCGTCCGCGCACGTTCGGGCTGACCTTCACTTACCGCAAGTAAGTCATCCAGACTCCGCGGGGTCGCGCCGGCTGGCGCGGCCCCGGGGAGCAGGCCGGCGTGCAGCCGGCAATCCGGAGTACAGCTCAATGACGCGCAAACGCAACGGCGGTCGGTCCGATCGTGAACTCGGCATGCACCGCGCCATCACGCGGCGTGATTTCGTGCAAGGCGCGGCGGTCGGCGGCGCGGGCCTGCTGGCCGCGGCATGGCTGCCTGGCTGCAGCCGCGGCGAGCCGGCTCTGCCCATGCCCGCGCAGGATCGCCCCGGCTACTACCCGCCCAGGCTCACCGGCCTGCGCGGCAGCCACCCGGGTTCCTTTGAAACCGCGCACGCGCTGCGCGATGGCACGCTGAAGACCGATCCCGTCGATTTGCACGAGGACTACGACCTCGTCGTCGTCGGAGCCGGCATGATCTGATTGTCGGCCGCGATGTTCTATCGCGATGCCAATCCGAAGGCGCGCATCCTGCTGCTCGACAACCACGACGATTTTGGCGGCCACGCGAAGCGCAACGAGTTCGATCTCGGCGGGCAGACGCGGCTGATCAACGGTGGCACGCTGCTGATCGACAGTCCCCGCCCGTACAGCGCCGTGGCCGATGGGGTGTTGAAGGCGATCGGCATCGACGCGGCAGCGCTGGCGCCGGTGATCCAGGCGCAGGATCCGGATTTCTATCGCTTCCAGGATTCCACGCGGCTGGGTGTCTTCTTCGACCAAGAAACGTTTGGCGCGGACCATCTCGCGGTCGGCTATCGCCACAAGCCGTGGAGTGAATTCCTGGCCGGCGCGCCGTTGTCTGCCGCGGCGAAGCGCGACATCGAACGCCTCGAAACGGACACGCAGGATTACCTACCGGGCCTGACATCGCTGCAGAAGAAGCAGAAGCTGATGAAGCTCAGCTACCTCGCGTACCTGCGCGACTATGCGCACGCCGACCCGCAGGCGCTGGCGCTCTACCAGTCACGCACGCAGGGCGAGTGGGGCGTCGGCATCGATGCGGTGTCCGCGCTCGACTGCTGGGCCCTCGGCGCGCCCGGCATGAAGGGACTCAAGCTCGACAAGGGTTCGATTCCCGGCATGGGATTCACGCCGGCGGGCTATGCCGACACGGGCGGCTCCACGCGGCTGCATTTTCCGGACGGCAACGCGACGATCGCGCGCGGCCTGGTGCGCAAGCTGATTCCCGCGGCGATCCCCGGTTCGAGCGTCGAAGACCTGGTCACCGCGCGGGCCGATTACTCGCGGCTCGATCGCGCCGGAGAACCGGTGCGGCTGCGCCTGAACAGCACCGCGGTGCGCGTGTGGAACGACGGCACGCCGGACAAGGCCAGCCGCGTCAATGTCACGTACCTGCGCGACGATCGCGCGCTCACCGTCCATGCGGCGCACTGCGTGCTCGCCTGCTACAACATGATCATTCCGTATCTCGCTCCCGAATTGCCGGAACGACAGAAGCAGGCGCTGCACCAGCTCGTCAAGACGCCGCTCGTCTACACCAGCGTCGCCATCCGCAATGCGCGGGCCTGGGACAAGCTCGGTGTCGGGTACATTTATTCCCCCGGGTGCTACCACACGATGGCGCGGCTCAACGCCATCGTCGACATCGGCAGCTACCACAGTCCGCATTCGCCGGACGATCCGACGCTGGTGTGGATGACCAAGACGCCGTGCAGGCCGGGCCTTCCGGAGCATGAGCAGAATCGCGTCGGGCGCGCCGAATTGCTGGCGACGCCGTTCGACGTTTTCGAGCGCAATATCCGCGACCAGCTCGGCCGCATGCTGGGCAAGGGCGGCTTCGATCCGGCGGCCGACATCACCGCGATCACCGTGAACCGCTGGCCGCACGGCTACGCCCCCGAGCACAACTCGCTGTGGGAGCCGGAACTGCCGGAGGCCGAGGAACCGCAGGTCATCGGCCGTGCGCGCTTTGGCCGCATCGCAATCGCCAATTCCGATTCCGGTGGCGGCGCCTACACCGATGTCGCGATCGACCAGGCCCATCGCGCGGTCAACGAACTGCTGGGAAGCGCCTCCGGGGCATGACATGTTCGGCGCCACGCCCACGCCCTTGCTGCCCAGCGCCACGCACGCGCCCTCGTACTACGCGGCGACGGCGCGAGGGCAGGTCAAGGCCACTCGTTTCGAAGGCGGTACACGCTGCGATGTTTGCGTAGTTGGCGGTGGCTACGCGGGACTGTCGACCGCGCTGCATCTCGCGCGCCGCGGCGTTTCGGTTGCGCTGCTCGAACAATCGCGCGTCGGATGGGGCGCGTCGGGCCGCAACGGTGGCCAGGCGCACGTGGGCATGCGCCGCGAACAGCAATGGCTGGAAGCGCGCGTCGGCAAGGACGATGCGCGGCGGCTGTGGCAGTTCGCGCTCGAGGCGCGCACGCATCTCGACTGGCTGCTCGAAACCTACGGCATCGACTGCGATTTCACGCCCGGCTACGTGCATGCGGATCATCGGGCGCGGTACTGCGACGACACGCGCGCGCATGTCGAGCACCTGCGCAGCGCGTACGGATACGAGCACGTGCGCTACGTCGAGCGCGACGAAATGCGCTCGATCGTCGCGACCGATGACTACCACGGCGGCAGCTTCGACGCGCGCGGCGGCCACCTGCATGCGTTGAATTTCGCGCTCGGCATCGCGCGCGCGGCGGCGAGCCATGGCGCGCGCCTGCACGAAGGCGTCGAAGTCACCGGATTGCGCAAGGCCGACGGCGGCTGGCGCGTGCAGACGCGCACGGGCGACCTGCAGGCCGCGCGCGTCGTGCTGGCCTGCAACGGCTACCTGCGGCACCTGGCGCCCGAGGTGGAGCGGCGCGTCATGCCGATCAACAACTTCGTCGCGGTGACCGAGCCGTTCGGCGAAGCGCAGGCGCGCAAGCTCATCAGCAACGGCGCGGCGATTTCGGATTCGCGCTTTGTCGTCAATTATTTCCGCATCACGCCCGATCATCGATTGCTGTTCGGCGGCGGCGAGAACTATGGCTATCGATTTCCGCGCGACATCGGCGCCTTCGTGCGGCCGCACATGCTCAAGATCTTCCCGCAGCTCGCGCACGCGCGGTTCGACTACGCCTGGGGCGGTACGCTGGCCATCACGCCGGTGCGCATGCCGTGGGTGCGCGAGTTCGAACCCGGCCTCGTCAATGCCAGCGGTTTTTCCGGCCTGGGCGTCGTGCTGGCGCCGTTCACCGGCAAGGCGGTCGCCGACGCATTGTGCGGCGAGCGCGAGGCCTTCGAACTGCTCGGGCGCGTGCCGGTGCCGCCGTTTCCGGGCGGCAAGTTGCTGCGCTGGCCGACGCTGGTCGCGGCGATGCTCTACTACGCGCTGCGCGATCGAATCTGATCCCATGGACCCATTCAATCTCACCATCAACGATGCGAGGAAATCATGCATGAACGCACAGCTCATACAGCTCCCATAAGCGAGTGGCAGGCATTCCGGGCCTCGAATCCGGACATCGAGTTCATCGATGCCTTCGTCATCGACATCAACGGCAATACCGCCGGCAAGCGCCTGCCGGCCGCCGACGGCGAGAAGCTGTTCAAGGACGGCATCATGTTTTCGGCCTGTGCGCCGGTGGCCGATTGCCGCGGCTGGGGCCACAACGCCGGCGGCCTCGGCAAGGACGATGGCGATCCGGACGGCATCGCCAAGCCCCTTCCATCCAGCCTGCAGCGCGTGCCGTGGACCGGCGCGCCGACGGCACAGGCGCTCTGCCACATGGTGACCCTGAACGAGGGGGCGAACCTGTGGTTCGACCCGCGCATGATCCTGGCCGATATGATCGCGCAATGTCGCGCCGCGGGATTGCATCCGGTGGTCGCCTGCGAGCTCGAGTTCTACCTGATCGATGCGCGACGCAGCGCCGATGGACGCATCAGCGTGGGCGCATTGCCCGGCCGCAGCGCGCCGCGCCGCGCCGGCAACCTCTCGCTCGATGCCGTCGAGGAGATGGGCGAGTTCCTCAACCGCGTCGCCGCCGCGGCGAAGGTGCAGCAACTGCCGCTGTGCGGTGCCGTCGCGGAATATGGCATCAGCCAGTACGAGATCAACCTGCATCACGTCGCCGACCCGCTGCTGGCGGCCGACCAGGCCGTGCTGCTCAAGCGGCTCGTCAAGGGTGTCGCGCGCTCGCTCGGCATGGATGCAACGTTCATGGCAAAGCCCTTTGCCGAGCAACCCGGCAACGGCCTGCACGTGCATGTCAGCATCGTCGATGAGGCCGGACGCAATCGCTTCGGCGCCGCGGGCGGCGAGGCGCTGCTGCGCCAGGGCGTCGCCGGCATGCAGGCGCTGATGTACGACTCGATGGCGCTGTATGCGCCCAACTTCAACGCGCAGCGTCGCTACCTCGGCAAGTTCGTGCCGACCTCGCGCGACTGGGGGCGCAACAATCGCAGCGTCGCGTTTCGCATTCCGCCGGGCGATGGCGAGGCGCGTCGCATCGAGCACCGCGTCGCCGGTGCCGATGCGAGCCCGCACCTGACGATGGCCGCGATCCTCGCGGCGCTGCTGCACGGCATCCGCGAGAAGCTGACGCCGGGTGAGCCGATCGACGGCCGCGCCGCCAGCGAAGAGGGCGATGTCGATTTTCCCGGCGACCTGATCGTCGCGCTCGACCGCCTCGAGAAATCGGAGCTGCTCGCGCGCTACCTGCCCTCGCGGTTCCTGTCGCTGTACGGCGAGGTGAAGCGTGGCGAATACGGCGACCTGATCGAACAGGTGTTCAGCCGGGAATACGACTTCTATGCCTGATGCTTTTGCAAGGACTATATCCGTCGGAGGTCGCCGATGGTGCGATGCGGCACAGGCTATCGGAGCCAGTAAATCAACGGGTTGCAAGCTGTTAATGCGGCGCAAAAACAGCCAAAAACAGGCCTTTGGCGAGGGACTCGGGGCATTCCGCTATGGTCTAATGGCTTCATTCTCGTTCCCTGTCGGCGACGACCTACCTGCCTGGACGGCTAGGGCGCCGGAGTCCGTTTCATGCCTGCCAGACGCCCATTGATCGGTATCCCTGCAGACCGGCGCATGCTGGGTCCGCAGCCATACCACCTGGCCGGCGAGAAATATGTCACGGCGGCGCTCGACGCCGCGGGCGCCATTCCGGTCATCGTGCCCTCGCTCGGACGCGAACTGCAGGATGAAAGCCTGCTGGCCTCGCTCGACGGGCTGCTGTTCACGGGCAGTCCGTCGAACGTGGAGCCGCATCGCTACAGCGGCGAGCCGAGCGAGGCGGGTACGCTGCACGATCCGCATCGCGACGAGACGACGCTGCCGCTGATTCCGCGCGCCGTGGCTGCGGGCGTTCCGGTCTTCGGCATCTGCCGCGGCTTCCAGGAAATGAACGTCGCGTTCGGTGGCACGCTGTGGCAAAAGCTCCATGAAGTGCCGGGCCACCGTGATCATCGCGAAGACACGGAACAGCCGCTGGAGCAGCAGTACGGCGCGGCGCACGAGGTGTCGCTCGAGCCCGGTGGACTGCTGCAGCGGCTCGCCGGTGGGGCCACGCGCATCACGGTGAATTCGCTGCATGCCCAGGGCGTGCGCGAACTCGGTGCGGCCTTGAGCGTCGAGGCGCGTGCGGACGATGGCGTGATCGAGGCGTTTCGCGTGACCGCGGCGCGCCGCTTCGCGCTCGCCGTGCAATGGCATCCGGAATGGCGGGTGCAGGACAACAAATTCTCGATGGCGCTGTTTGCCGAGTTCGGCGCGGCCTGCCGCGAGCAGATGCAAGCTAAGGTGACTTATGGCCAATGAAATACAACAATTCTTCCGCGACCACGGCATTTCAGAAGTCGAGGCGATCATCCCGGACATGGCGGGCATCGCCCGCGGCAAGCTGATGCCCGCGGAGAAATTCGCCGAGGACGCCGGCATGCGGCTGCCGGAGAGCATTTTCCTGCAGACGGTGACCGGCGATTACCCGGGCGACACGTCCTCGGCGATGAGTCCGGCGGAAATCGACATCGTGCTGAAGGCCGACCCGAAGACCGTGCGCGTCGTGCCGTGGGCGGCGGAGCCGACCGCGCAGGTGATCCACGACTGCTTCTACTCGGATGGCCGGCGCGTGACGATGGCGCCGCGCCAGCTGCTGCAGCACGTGCTGAACCTGTACGCCGAGCGCGGCTGGGAACCGGTGATCGCGCCGGAGCTGGAGTTCTACCTGGTCGAGCCCAACATCGACGCCGACTACCAGCTCAAGCCGCCGATCGGCCGCTCGGGCCGCGCGGAACCGGGACGCCAGTCGTACAGCATCGCCGCGGTCAACGAGTTCGATCCGTTGTTCGATGACATGTACGCCTTCTGCGAGGCACAGGACATCGAGATCGATACATTGATCCACGAAGACGGTCCGGCGCAGATGGAGATCAACCTGCTGCACGGCGATCCGCTGGCGCTGGCCGACCAGGCGTTCCTGTTCAAGCGCTCGGCGCGCGAAGCGGCCTTGCGACACAAGATGTATGCGACGTTCATGGCCAAGCCCCACTCGAAGGAGCCGGGCAGCGCGATGCACATCCACCAGAGCGTCGTCGACACGAAGACGCGCGAGAACGTATTCAGCAATCCCGATGGCACGCCCTCGCCGCTGTTTTTCTCGCACATCGCGGGGCTCCAGCGCTACCTGCCGTCGGCGATGAGCCTGTTTGCGCCCAACGTGAACTCCTACCGGCGCATCGCGCGCGCATCGCTGGCGCCCATCAACGTGCAGTGGGGCTATGACAACCGCACCGCCGGGCTGCGCGTGCCGGTGTCCGATCCGGAAGCGCGGCGCGTCGAAAACCGGCTGGGTGGCGCGGATGCGAATCCGTACATCGCGATCGCGGGTTCGCTCGCGTGCGGGTACCTGGGCATGGTGCAGAACCTGCAGCCGAGTGAACCGATCACCGGCAGCGCGCACGACCTGCCGTGGGACCTGCCGCGCTCGCTCGACGATGCGTTGAAGCGCCTGAAGGACAGCCAGCCACTCGTCAACCTGCTGGGCCTGCCGTTCGTCGCGGCCTATTCGATCGTCAAGCAGGCCGAGTACGAGGTGTTCCTGCAGGTCATCAGTTCGTGGGAGCGCGAGCATCTGTTGCTGAACGTCTAGCGAGCGTGCTGCGCTAGTATGTGCCGGGATAGATAAGGGGAAGGGGATGCTCCATAGCAGTGGCAGCAGCAACGCCCGGACGGCGGCGCGAAGGGTCGCAGGTACAGGCCGACTTGCACTCACCGCGTTGCTGTCCGCGGCGCTGCTCGCCGCCTGCGGCGGCGCGCCGCAGGGCACTGCGCAATCCCCCCACCTCGGTGCGCCGACCCATGCCGCCGCCGCCGGCCTGATGGACAGCG
>Ga0209023_10000310_pt1 | contig 79746 bp, 93 predicted proteins | sample LakOneMetagenome_FD_187468 | JGI IMG/M metagenome (GOLD analysis project Ga0209023, IMG submission 187468) | Freshwater and sediment microbial communities from Lake Erie, Canada (SPAdes) (version 2) | ecosystem: Environmental > Aquatic > Freshwater > Lentic | place: Lake Erie, Canada... | reverse complement strand
TCCTTCCCCCCGGCCCGTGAGGTCGCAGCCGTATCTTGCAGATAGTTCACGGCCCACCGCGCCGGGACAGTTGCTTCACGAAGGCATCACGACTTCGGAACCGGCTCCGGCGCGCGGCGTTTTTTCGCCTCAAGCTGGAGAACAACTCATGCGTAAACTGACCATCGTCTCGATCGCCGCCGTCGCCGCCCTTGGCCTCACCGCCTGCGAGAGCAAGAAGGACGCCGCCGCCGAGAAGCAGGCCGACAACCTCGAACAACAGGCTGCCCAGGCCCCGACCGAAAGCCAGGAAACGGCGCTGAACGCCGAGGCCGACCGGGTCGAGCAGCAGGCCGGCAACGCCGACGGCGGCGCCACCACCGCCAATACCCCCAACACCTCGCCCAGCGACCCGAACGCCCCGGCCCACTAAGGCCGGTTCGGGCGGCGCGCCCGCGCCGCGGCTGTAGCCCTTCGAGGCGGCGGCGCGGGTATCGCCACATTGAAGAACCCGCCGCGGCTGCGCGGCGGGTTTTCTTGCGTTTGCGCCGTTGCATGGGCTCCGGTTGGCGAGCCGCTAGACCGCGGCCGGACTGGCCTCCGGACCGGTGTCGTCCACCTCGTCTTCGAAGACCTCGAGGTTGCTGGGCTTGGGCAGCGAGTCGTCGCCGTCCAGGTGGGCCAGGAGGTAACGGACCGCCAGAACCATGTCGCGCGGGTGGTAGGGCTTGGGCAGCGACCCGACCGCCACCGTCCTGGCCGTCCTGGCGCGGCTGATCTGGCCGCTGATGAACAGCACCGGGATGTCCATGTCCTTGAACTCCCGGGCCAGGTCGACGCCGTCATCGCGGCCGTGCAGCTCGATGTTGACCAGCGCCAGGTCGGGCTTGCCTGCCAGGGCCGCGGCCCTGGCCTCATGCGGATGCGAGGTCAGGTCCATGACGGTGAAACCCGCCCCTTCCAGCTCTTCCTTGAGGTCGATCGCCGACAGGACGTCATCTTCGACAATCAGCAGCGTGTGGCCGAGCGCGTCCTGCTTTGACTTATTCATTTCCAACTCCTTGCCTCACGCGGCCGGCCGCTTGACGGCCTGCGTGTCGTGAATGCGCTGCGTGCTCCCGTCGGCCATGGCCACCGGTGTGTGGGTGATCGATATCCGGGTTCCGGGGTTGGCTCGCTCGGTGGCGACCACCGCATCAAGTTGGTGAGCGAGAGCCTCGACGATGCTGGTCCCCAGACCCTTGCGCCGGTCGGCGGGGTCGGTCGGCATGCCGACGCCGTCATCGCTGACGACCAATGTCCAGTTCGGACCGTGCATGGTGCAGTCGATGGTGATGGCTCCTCGCCGCCCGTCGGGGAAGGCATACTTCAGGGCATTGATGACCAGCTCGGTCACGATCAGGCCGAGGCTGACCGACACCCGTCCGTCGACGACACCGCCCGGACCCGTGACCGTCAGTGAGATCTGGTCGGGGTCGCCGATCATCGAGGCTGCAAGGCTCTCGCAAAGCTGGTTGAAATAGGTCCGTAGCTCCACCTCGCCGTCGCCGCTCAGGCTCAGCTGCCGCTCAAGCGCGCCGATGGACATGACCCGGTTGTGGGCGTCCTTCAGGTGGCCGCGGGTTTCCTCGGACGATGTCTTCTTGGCGTGCTGCATCAGGACGCTGGCGATGATCTGCAGGCTGTTGGCCACGCGGTGGCGGACCTCCTGGAGGAGGACATAGTTCTGGTGCAGGGCGGCGGCCTTTTCCCGGGCGTCGGCGCGTTTTTCGGTCACGTCGCAGACGGCGACCAGCAGGCGCACGCTGTCGGCGTCGAGATAGGCCAGGCGCTGGGCGTGGATAACCAGGGCTCGGGGACCGAGGCCGGGTCGCGTCAATTCGAATTCGTAGCAGTCGATCGGGGGGGCGCCGGACGCCGTGGCGCCGAGCAGGGATCGCAGGCGCGGGTCATCCCACTCGCCCCAGCCGAGGGCGGAGAGCTTTTGCCCCTGCAGGGTTGAGAGATCGAGTCCGAAGGTGTCGGCGAAGGATTGGCTGGCGCCGACGATGTTAAGGTCGCCGTCGAGCAGCAACAGGGGACCGTGCGACGCCGTCACGACAGCCATGGCGAGGCTGAGCGCGGAAGCTTCGGAAAAGCTGGGTGGGCGGGCAGCCACGGCTGGCCCTTCAAATGGCTGGAGGCTCGCGATGCGAAAGCCGTACCCAGGTCTGCTTGGAAAACCACGCCCAACAAGGCGCAACCAACTCAATGCGCTGAGACATTTTAGGTTGCATCACGCCCTTGCACGCCAAACGGGCGAAGATCGATCCCGCGCGCCGGTCAGGAAAAAGGCCGGAGCATCGCTGCTCCGGCCTTCGTCTTGTGCAATCGGCTGTGGAGCCTATCGCCTGCGGTACTGAGGCCTCTGGCCCGGCGTTGGGCCAGGGCCGGCGGTCTTGTGCCGGAAGGTGATGCGGCCCTTGTCCAGGTCATACGGCGTCATTTCGACGGTGACCCGGTCGCCGACCAGCGAACGGATGCGGTTCTTGCGCATCTTGCCCGCGGTGTAGGCGAGGATGGTGTGATCGTTGTCGAGCTTGACGCGGAACCGGCCCTCGGGGAGCAGGTCCTCGATCACACCTTCGAATTCGATGAATTCTTCCTTCGCCACCTAGCTTAGACGGCTTGCAGGTTCACGGCCGAGTTCTTGCCGGTGCGCTGATCTTTTTCGAGATCGAACGTGATCACCTGGCCTTCGTTCAGCGAGCCGAGCGTGGAACGCTCAACGGCAGTGGCGTGGACGAAAACGTCCTGGCCGCCGCCCTCAGGCGCGATGAAGCCGAAGCCCTTGGTGGTGTTGAACCATTTGACGGTGCCCGTGGTCATGAGATGACTCCTTGGTATCGGGACTGGCCTGCGCGAAAAGCCGCGCGGGCCGCCGAGTCTGGAGATGTAGGAGCCGTGGACCGAGCGTTTTACGGCGAGGAGGGCGCGTTACGCTTCAGATGTCGACGGGGCTCATATAGGCCCTATTGGCCGAGAGTCCTAATCGGGCGGGAAATGACCAAGGAAAAAGGCCGGAGCATCGCTGCTCCGGCCTCTCGCATTACGCGCTCAGGTAAGAGGGCCTACCAGAGGCGGACGCGATCCTCAGGGGCCACGTAGTACTTCTGGCCGGGCTGAACGTCGAAGGCCGCGTACCAGGCGTCGATGTTGCGCGTCGGGCCGATGACGCGGAATTCCGGCGGGCTGTGCGGGTTGGATGCGACCAGGCGCTGCATGGTGGCGTCACGGTACTTGCCGCGCCAAACCTGGGCCCAGCCGAGGAACACCCGCTGGTCGCCGGTGAAGCCGTCCAGCACCGGGGCCGGCTGGCCGTTCAGCGAGATGTGGTAGGCCTCGAGCGCCAGGGTGATGCCGGCCAGGTCGCCGATGTTCTCGCCCATGGTCAGGCCGCCCTGGACGTGGAAGCCCGGCAGCGGTTCGAAGGCGTCGTACTGGGCGCCGTAGCGCACGGTCTGGGCCGTGAACTTGCTGGCGTCCTCGGGCGACCACCAGTCACGCAGCACGCCGTCGCCGTCCGACTGGCGGCCCTGGTCGTCGAAGCCGTGGCCGATCTCATGGCCGATGACGCCGCCGATGCCGCCGTAGTTCACGGCCGGGTCGGCGTTGGGATCGAAGAAGGGCGGCTGCAGGATGGCGGCCGGGAAGACGATCTCGTTGCCGGTCGGGTTGTAGTAGGCGTTCACCGTCTGCGGGGTCATGCCCCACTCATCCTTGTCGACAGGCTTCTTCAGCTTGCTGATGTTGTCGAGCCAGGCGAATTCGCCGGCGCGCTGGGCGTTGCCGTAGAGGTCGGCGGGATCGGCGCTGAGGGTGGTGTAGTCGAGCCACTTGTTGGGGTAGCCGATCTTGACGCGGAACTTGCCCAGCTTCTCGATGGCCTTGGCCTTGGTCTCGGCGCTCATCCAGGTGAGGTTGCGGATGCGGCCTTCCAGGGCGGTGCGGATGTCGCTGACCAGCTTCTCCATCTTGGCCTTGGACTCAGGCGGGAAGTAGCGGGCCACGTAATCGCGGCCCAGCGCCTCGCCCATCGCGCCTTCGGCGAAGCTGACGGCGCGCTTGTCGCGCGAACGCTGCGAGGGCTGGCCGCCCATGGTCTTGCCGCGGAAGTCGAACTGGGCGTCGGCGAAGCGGCGCGACAGGAACGGCGAGGCCTGGTCAACCAGGCGGAAGGCCTGCCAGGCGCGCAGGGTCTCGATCGGCGTCTCGGCGAAGATCTTGGCGATCTTCGGGAAGGCCGTGTTCTGGGTGGCGATGACGCGGTTCACGTCGCCGGCGTCGGAGCCTTGCAGGAAGGCCTTCCAGTCGAAGCCAGGCGCGTAGCGCTGCAGCTCGCGAACGGTCATCGGATTGTAGGACTTCACGTCGTCGCGCGCCTCGATGGCCGTCCAGCTGGCCTCGGCGATCCGGGTTTCCAGAGCGACGATGGCGGCCGCGTTCTGGTTGGCGTTCTCCCAACCGATCATGGTCAGCATGCGCGCCGCGTAGGCCTGGTAGGCGGCCTTCTTGTCCTTGAAATTGTCCTTCAGGTAGTAGTCGCGGTCCGGCAGGCCCAGGCCGCCCTGGAACAGGTAGAGCGCGTTGGTGTTGGGCGACTTCTGGTCGGCGGTGACGCCGGCGCCGAAGAAGGCGCCGCCGAAGTGGCCCGAGGTCGTGCCCTGGTAGCGGGCGAAGTCGGAGCGGGTGCGCAGCGCGCGGATGGCGCGCAGGTCGGGCGCCAGCGGGGCGGCGTCGAGCGCGTTGACCCGCGTCTCGTCCATGTAGCTGTTGTAGAGCGCCGCGATCTTGCCCTCATCGGAGGTGGCGGCCAGGTTCGGGTTGGCGGCGTATTCGGTGACCAGCGCCTTGAGGCGGTTGTCCGACAGCTCGCGCAGCATGTCGAAGGAGCCGTAGGTGTTGCGGTCGGCCGGGATTTCCAGCCGGTCGATGTACTTGCCGTTGGCGTAGCGGAAGAAGTTGTCGCCGGGCTTCACCGAGGTGTCCATGCCGGTGATGTCGAAGCCCCAGGTCCCGTAGTGCAGGGCCTCGGTCGAGCCGGTGGGCAGCACGCCCGGCGCGCCGGCCGGTGCCGGCTCGGCGGCGAACAGGGCCTGGTGGCCGGTCAGGCCGACCCCGAAGGATTCGGGGCGGGCCTGGGCGGACGCGCCCACCGCCAGGGCGGCGACCGCCGCGGCGCAAAGCCAGTACTTCTTCATGTTGGGATTTCCCTCGGAACCTGGTTTCTCGCCCGCAGGCGGAATTGAGGGAGCGAATTTGCCCCATTAGCGCGGCCGCGGCCCCCTTAATTTTCTGTCATGTATGGCTATTTCTCCTTGCAGGCGAAGGCGTGCGACCTTTTGCGCTAGGCTGGGGCGTTCCCCACACGAGGTGATTCACGACATGGCCGGTGAAGTTGCGGCGTCCGACTACAAGGATCTGGTGGTCTTTCTGGCCACGGCCGGGGTGGTCGTACCGCTCTTTCAGCGGCTGAAGGTGAGCCCCGTGCTGGGTTTCCTGGCGGCCGGCGTGGCCCTGGGTCCGGACGGGTTCGGCCGCTTCGCCCACGACGTGGCCTGGCTGAAATACCTGACCATCGACGACCCGGACCAGATTCGCGGCCTGGGCGAGATCGGCGTGGCCTTCCTGCTTTTCACCATCGGTCTGGAGCTGAGTTGGGACCGGCTGAAGGCCATGCGCAAACTGGTCTTCGGCTTTGGGCTGCTGCAGGTGGTGCTGTGTTCGGCGGCGCTCGCCGGCGTCGCCATGCTGCTGGGCCAGCCGCCGCTGGCGGCCGTGGTCATCGGCATGGCCCTGGCCCTGTCCTCGACCGCCGTGGTCATGCCCGTGCTGGCCGAGCGCAACAAGGTCAAGTCCGGCATGGGGCGGGCGGTGTTTTCCGTCCTGCTGGCCCAGGACCTGGCGGTCGCGCCCATCCTGGTCACCATCGCGGTGCTGGCCTCCGGCGCGGCGGGCGGGTCCTGGGCGCCGGGCCTGCTGGCGCTCATTCCCGCCGCCCTGGGCCTGGGCGCCCTGGTGGTGGTCGGCCGCCTGGTGCTGCGGCCGCTGTTCCGCTCCGTGGCGCGGTCGGACAACAACGAGCTCTTCCTGGCCGCCTGCCTGTTCGTGGTTTTCGCCGCCAGCTTGTCGGCGGCGGTGGCCGGCCTTTCCATGGGCCTGGGCGCCCTGATCGCCGGCATACTGCTGGCCGAGACCGAGTACCGCCGCGAGGTCGAGCACACCATCGAGCCCTTCAAGGGGCTGCTGCTGGGGGTGTTCTTCGTCTCGGTGGGGACCCAGCTCGACCTGGACGTGGTGCTGCAGTCGCCGTTGACGGTCTTCCTGCTGTTGCTGGGGGTGGTGGTGATCAAGGCGGTCGCGGTCTTCGGCCTGGCGCGAGCGTTCAAGTTCCCGCCCCGCACCGCCATCGAAACCGCCATGGTGCTGGGCCCCGCCGGCGAGTTCGCCTTCGTCATCGTCGACACGGCCATGGGCCACAAGCTGCTGGACCCGGCCTTCGCCCAGGCCGTGCTGGTCGCCGCCACCGTGGGGCTGTTCTTCATCCCGGTGGTCGCCTGGCTGGCCGAGCGGATCGGCAAGCGGGTGCCGCGCGGCGATCTGCCGGAGATGCTCAACGAGGCCATGGAGCCCGCCGGCAAGAAGGTGCTGATCGTCGGCTACGGCCGGGTCGGGCGGCTGGTGGGGCGGATGCTGAAGCGCCATGATGTCGGCTTCGTCGCCATCGACGCCGACGCCAGGCTGGTGGCCGAGCACCGCGCCCTGGGGCAGGAGATCTGGTACGGCGACGCCGCCCGCGGCGACTTCCTCAAGCACTGCGGCATCGAGACCGTGCCGGCCGTGGTGGTCACCATGGATACGCCGGCCAAGGTCGAAGAGGTGGTGCGCACGGCCCGGACCCTGCGGCCCGACCTGATCATCGTGGCGCGCGCCCGCGACAGCCACCACGCCGCCAAGCTCTACAAATTGGGGGTGACCGACGCGGTTCCCGAGACCACCGAAGCGGCCCTGCAACTGGCCGAGAACACCCTGATCGACCTAGGCATTCCCATGGGCTTCGTGATCGCCTCGATCCACGAACAGCGCGACGAGTTTCGCAAGATCATCCAGGGTACGGCCAAGCGTCCGACCCGGGCGTTGCGGCGCGGCCGCGGCGCGCGCCAGGCCGAGCGGGACGCCGTGCTGGAAGACGGCGAGGGGGTCTAGGCGGGAACCACGCCCATCAGGGCGACCAGGTTGCCGTCCGGGTCGAGCAGGCTCTGAAGGGTCAGGTTTCCCGCCGGCGTTTGTTGCAGCACCTGGGCGGGAGCGCGGAACTCGACCCCGCGCGCCTCCATCTTGCGGACCACGTCCGGCAGGTCCGGCGCGTCGAGATAGATGCCGCCGCCCGCCATCGGCGGCTGGCCGTCGCGCAGTTCGCCCAGCATCAGGCGCATGTTGCCCAGCTCGTAGAAGGCCATGCCGTTGGTCTCGAACAGCAGCGGCAGGCGCAGGGTGTTGGAATAGAAAGCCTTGGACCGCTCCAGGTCCGTGCACGGAAGGAACACCTGGACGACATTGCGCCCGCCCAGATGGCCGCTGGAAGGTTCCGTCAAGGCTGCCTCCAAGGTTGTCGCACGGAAGGTCGTTAGCTAAGCTAACTATATGTCCGGCAGTGAGTCGAGTCCCAGTCCCGCAGACACGGCGGACCGCCTGCATTCCGCCGCCATCCGGCTGCTTCGGCGTCTGCGCCGGCATGACGCCGCCTCGGGCCTCAGCGGGCCGCAGGCCTCGGCCCTGTCGGTGCTGGTGTTCGGCGGAGCGATGAACCTTGGCGCGCTTGCCGCCGCCGAACAGGTGCGCGCGCCGACCATGTCGCGGCTGATCAAGGAGATGGAGGCGATCGGCCTGGTCTGGCGCAGCTCCGATCCAAAGGATGCCCGCGGCGTGATCCTGGAGGCTACCGAAAAAGGCCGGGCCATGTTCGACCGCGCCCGTGAGCGCCGGCTCTCCACCCTGACGCGGGCCCTGCAGGGCCTGGGCGAGGACGAGCGGCGCACCCTGGACGCCGCCGCGCGCCTGGTGCTGGAGTTGGCGCGGGGTCCGGCGCTGGACTGATCACGGTCCGGTGAATAGGGTTCAGTCGAACACGGTTATCCGGAGAGACCCCATGCGCCTCACGCTTCTCGTCGCCGCCGCGGCGCTCTCGCTCACCGCCTGCAAGCCCGCCGGCGAAGCGCCGACCGGCGCCGAGCCCCCCGCCACCGCGCCGGACTCGGCGCCGACCGTTCAGACGCCGGTCCCGCCCGTCTTGAACAACGTCGATCTGACCCAGGACCTGCGCGCCGTCGGCACCGAGCCCTTCTGGGCGGTGGAGATGACCAACGACTACCTGAAATTCTCGCTTGCCGGCGAGGCCGAGGCGACGGCCCAGAACAGCGGCCCGACCATGACGCCGGGCGTGGCCACCTGGAACGCCTCGACCGGCGACGGCAAGGTGCTGAAGATCGTGCTGACCGGCGACAAGTGCTCCGACGGCATGAGCGACCGGGAGTACCCGCTGACCGCCAAGGTCGACCTGGGCGATCAGCACTACAAGGGCTGCGCCGCGACCGTCGCCCAGCTCAACACCCCGGCGGGCTGAGATGGCGAAACCCACAGGCGCCGCCGGCCTGGCGGCCGCCCTGCTGCTGCTCGCGGGCGCGGCGGGCTCCGCCGACGCGGCCGCGTCGCGCTTCCTGATCAACCGGGTGAATGTGCTGCAGCCGCTGACCGCCCTGGGCACCGAACCCTTCTGGGGCGTCGACATCAGCGCCCGCGGCATCGTCTGGTCCGACCCGGATCTGCAGAACGTGCGCGGGCCGTGGCATCGGCCGAAGACAAGTCCCGGCAAGGCGGTGTGGACCACGCGTCTGCCCGACGGCCGCGCCCTGGTGGTGACGGCCACGCGCGGTCCTTGTTCGGACGGGATGAGCGAGCGCACCTGGCCGCTGACCGTGCGCGCCCGCATCGGGGCAGACGTCACCTTCAGCGGCTGCGGCGCGACCAAGGACGCCCTGGCGCGCTTCGGGAATCGTGAGACCGGCGAGGTCCGCTAGTAGATCTCGAACAGGCCCGCCGCGCCCATGCCGCCGCCGATGCACATGGTGGCGACGCCCAGCTTTGCGCCGCGGCGCTTGCCTTCGATGAGCAGGTGGCCGGCGACGCGCGTGCCGGTCATGCCGAAGGGGTGGCCGATGGAGATCGAACCGCCGTCCACGTTGTAGATCGCAGGATCGATGCCGAGCTTGTCGCGGGAATAGAGGCACTGCGAGGCGAAAGCCTCGTTCAGCTCCCACAGGTCGATGTCGGACACCTTCAGCCCGTGGCGCTCCAGCAGGCGCGGAACGGCGAAGACCGGACCGATACCCATCTCGTCGGGCGCGCAGCCGGCGACGGCGAAGCCCTTGAGGCGGCCGAGCGGTTCGAGGCCGCGGCGCGCGGCCTCCTTGGCCTCCATGACCACCACCGCGGCGGCGCCGTCGGAGAGCTGCGAGGCGTTGCCGGCGGTGACCGTCTTGCCCGGGCCCTTCACGGGATTCAGCGAGGCGAGGGCCTCCAGGGTGGTTTCGGGGCGGTTACATTCGTCGCGGGTGACCGTGTAGTCGACGAAGCTCTCGGCCTTGGTCTCCTTGTCGACCACCTTCATCTTGGTCTGCATGGGGACGATCTCGGCGTCATAGCGGCCGGCGGCCTGGGCGGCGGCGGTGCGCTGCTGCGACTGTAGGGAGTATTCGTCCTGGGCTTCGCGGGTGACGCCATAGCGCTCCGCGACGATGTCGGCCGTGTCGATCATCGGCATGTACAGGTCGGGGCGGAGCTTCATCAGCTCCTCGTCGGTGAAATAGTAGGTGTTGAAGTGCCCGCCCATGGTGACCAGCGAGATCGATTCGACCCCGCCGGCGACCAGCACGTCGGCGCCCTCGCGCTCGACGTAGCCGCTGGCCAGGGCGATCGACTGCAAACCCGACGAGCAGAAGCGGTTGACGGTCTGGCCTGACACCGTGATGGGCAGGCCAGCGCGGATCGCGGCGTCGCGCGCGATGTTGTGGCCGGTGGTCCCCTCGGGATTGCCGCAGCCGATGATCACGTCCTCGATCTCGGCGCCTTCAAGGCCGGCGCGCGAGACCGCGTGCTTGATCGCATGGCCGGTCATGGCCGCGCCGTGGGTGTTGTTGAATCCGCCGCGCACGGACTTGGCCAGTCCGGTGCGGGCGAAGGAGACGATCACGGCTTCGCGCATTTGAAGATCCCGTCAGGAGAGGAAGACCCCCGACGCGCTATGCCAACGCCGCCGTCGGATCAAGCGTCCTAAAAGAAAACGTGCGCAGCCTGGATCAGGGCGAAGGCCAGAAAACCCGTCGCCGCCAGGCCGCCGCCGCCGACCGCGGCGGTCAACGCAATGGCCTTGGCCGACATGCGTCGCTTGCCGTTCACGTTGCGGATGTAGACGAACGGCGCGCGCTGAAACGCTTCGGAGCCGACGATGTTGTGGCGGGACATAGGCACGCTCCCTCTTACTGCGGCCTCTCAAGTGGGGACGCCGTGTGGCCAAAGCTAGGCGACCGGCGTTCGCCGCTGGGGATTGATGTTCACGGGTCTGTCAACGCTGTGGACGGGTGAAGCGGCGCACGGCGAGGGCGGGCGCCGCCGGCGACCGGCGTTACGCCACGCATTCGCCTTTCCAGCTGTGTTAAACATCTCGCCTGGGGCCGATTCCGACGGGAGACCTACGATGTCTTCAATGCGTTTTGCGTGCGCCGCCGCGGCGGCGATGTTCCTGGCAGCCGCCGCGCCCGCCGGCGCCCGCGAGGCCGGGCCTGCGGTCGTGGTCGACATGACCTTCGGGCTGAAGTTCGAGCCGGAGACGGTGCGGATCAAGGTCGGCCAAACGATCGAGTGGCGCAACAAGGCGTTCTTCGCCCACACCGTCACCTTCGATCCGGCCCAGGCCGACGATCCCAGCCACGTATCGCTGCCCGCGGGCGTCGAGCCGTTCGATTCCGGCAAGATCGGCGGCGGCAAGAGCTGGCGCCATACCTTCACCGTGCCCGGCACCTATCACTACATCTGCAAGCCGCACGAAGACCACGAGATGCTGGGGACGGTGATCGTCACCCAATAGGGTCTAGTCGCAGCGGCTACGGTGGCCGTGCGAGCGATAGCGCCCGGCGGCGCAGTCCTCGCGCCCGTCGCGGCGATCGTCATATCGGCGGTCGCCGTCCCGGTCGCGCCGGTCCCCGTCGCGTCCGTAACCGTCGCGGCCATAGCCGTCGTGGTCATAGCGATAGCCGTCGCGATGGTCGCGGCCGGGGTAATAGCCGTAGCCCGGATAGTAGTGATAGCCGGAGCCGTAATCCCGATAGTCGTAGCCTCTGCGGTAATGACGCCGATGCTCGCCGCGGCGGTCCCAGTAGCCGTCGTAGCGTGAGCCATAGGCCGGGCTATGGCGGGTGCGTTCGTAGTTGGCGTGGGCGCAGCCCATGCCTTCGCATTCCTGGGCCTTGACCGGGGCTGGCGCGGCGATGGCGAAACCGCCCGCGAGCGCGGCGGCGGCGATAAGCGAGGAGACGGCGCGGCGCATGTGATGCTTCCCTGAACGGCCCTGCTGACGGTTAACGTAGCCGGGCCGGTTCGGCTCCTCAATGCACAGCTTGGTGTCGATTTTTCGGCTCAGTGGCGCAGCGACCGGTCGAAGAAGTCCAGGATCTTGCCCCAGACCTCCTGGCGGGCGGCGAAGTTGCCCTCGGCGGTGCCGCCAACCTGCGTCAGAGACTGGGCCTGCTCCATGGTCACCGGCCCGCCCACCGCGCCGTGGCCGGCGGTCGGGTAGTTCAGGTGCTCGACCCGGTGGGTGAAGTGGTTTGCGGTCAGGCGCGCGACGATGCGCACTGACATCTCGGTGGAATTCCACAGTCCATCCTGGCCGGCCGAGACCAGCATGACATCGCCCTTGATGCGCTCGACCGGAATGGCGGCGTCACCCTCCTGGCCGGCGGGGCGCATGGAGCGGTCGTAGATGTCCCGGATGCCCTTGAACTCGGTCGATGGCGCGTAGGGGACAAAGGCCATGGGCTGGCCGCCGATCGACCAGGAGCTCTTCACCTTGGACCAGTCCGACTGGTCGATGCCCTGCCAGACCACATTGGATGGGACCCCAGCGACGACGGCGGCGATCTCGCCGCGGCGCGACGCCTCGATGAGCGCCGCCTCCGCGCCTTTAGAGACGCCGACCAGGCCGAGGTGGCGGGTATCGACTTCGGGACGCTGCTCGAACCACGCCAAGCCCTTGTCGAAGGTCTCGATGGGGATTTCGATCAGGGCTGGCGGCAGGCCGTCGGCGTTGAAATAGGCGATGGCCAGCGTGACGTAGCCGGCCCCGGCCAGCCGCTTGGCCATCCGGCTGGAGGCTTCGATGCCGCCCTCCGAGCCGCCCAGAACAACAATCGCGGGCGCACGGCCCTGCAGGCCAGCGGGAATGAACATGCGCATGTACATCCCATTCTCCCTCACCTCGACGACGGTAGGCTCGGGCGTAGCGGCGGCGGCCGGAGCGGGCGCCGGTTGGGCGACGGCTGCGCCGACGGCCAGCAGGAGCGCGGCGGCGGTGACGGACAGGAAGGCTTTCATGGTGGGTTCCCGACTTTCGATCTCGACCTATCTAACGCCAAGCACTTTGCATTGTAAAGTGATAAGATGCCGGGCGGACCCAGGCGCCTTTGCAGTCCGACTCGCGTAGGGTCTGGGCCATGAGCGCCGGACCCTTCGCCTTCCATGAGTTCTTCGCCGGCGGCGGCATGGCGCGGCTGGGCCTGGGCGCCGCTTGGGATTGCCTGTTCGCCAACGACTTCGATCCCCTCAAGGCCGCCACCTACCGCGCCAATTTCGGCGACGGCGACATGGCCTGCGGCGATGTCTGGAAGCTGGAGGCGGGAGACCTGCCGGGGCGTCCGGTCCTGGCCTGGGCCTCCTCGCCCTGCCAGGACCTCAGCCTGGCCGGGCGGCGCGGCGGGCTGGAGGGCGGGCGGTCCTCGGCCTTCTGGGGCTTCTACCGGCTGATCGAGGCGATGCAGGCGCAGGACCGGGCTCCGCCCGTGTTGGTGATCGAGAACGTGGTGGGCCTGCTGACCTCCTCGGGCGGGGCGGACTTCACGGCCCTGGGCGCGGCGCTGGCGCGTCTCGGCTATCGCTTCGGAGCGCTGGAAGTCGACGCGGCCCAGTGGCTGCCGCAGTCGCGGCCGCGGGTCTTCGTCATCGCCACCACGCTTGAGGATACGCCGGGCGGCGGCGGGACGATGAGCCCGCGCGTGCAGGCGGCCTATGCGCGCCTGCCGCGGGCGCTGCGGCCGGCCTGGATAAACTGGAGCCTGGCGGCGCCGGCGCGGCGCAACCTGGCGCTCGCCGACATGCTCGAGCCCGATGATCGCGTGACCTGGTTCGATGAGGCCCGCACCGAACGCCTGCTGGCCCTGATGGCCCCGCTGCACCGCCGCCGGCTGGAGGCCGCGGGGGCCGGGGGCCGCGCGGTGGGGGCCCTCTATCGCCGGGTCCGTGTCGAGAAGGGGGTGAAGGTGCAGCGCGCGGAAGTCCGCTTCGACGGCCTGGCCGGGTGCCTGCGCACCCCGGCGGGCGGCTCCTCGCGGCAGGTGGTGGTGGTGGTCGAGGGCGGGCAGGTGCGGGCGCGTCTGCTGACCGGCCGCGAGGGCGCGCGGCTGATGGGTCTGCCGGAAGACTACGTCCTGCCCAAGGGCTCGACCGCGGCGCTGAAGGTGCTGGGCGACGGGGTGGCGGTTCCGGTGGTGCGGGCGCTGGCCGAGCAGATCCTGGAGCCGCTGCTCGGCGGCCAACGGCAGGCCGCGGCCTGAGGTCCGGGCCGGGTTCCGCGTGGCCGGCCACTCTCGATTCGACCGGTGGGGTCGCCGGAACGCCGATCAGTCACCGGTTTCCCGCGAACACGGAAGCTTGACCGGACGCCTGCGACCCCGTGTCCGGAAAGACACGCTCAGACCTTTTTACACAAGGGATCGGCGGCCCTCTCGACGGCCGTCATGCGACGCAGATACGGTTAATTTTCGGCCCAAAGCGTCACAAAGCCCTTGCAGTTAAGGGGCTGGAAAGGCCATTGTCCCCACGACAGGGCTCGGGACGGGCGTCTGTCGCCAGTTCAAGTTCACTTTGTCCGGGGGAAGTTGGCCCCGGACGTGCAACGACGGGGACCGATGGCTCAGTTCGATCCACGCCGCCAGCCTTTGCGTTTCGCGCCTCACGTCCTGACGGGCGTGGCAGCGTTGGCGGTTACCGCCCTTATCTGGCGTGTCTATGAACCGGCTCAGGCCGTGGAAGTTCCTCCGCTCGATTCCACCGCCGTGGCGGCGCTCGAGGCCCGCGCCTTCGTGGCCGCGGAATCGCGCCCCGGCCTGAACCTGCCCGAAAGCGTTCCGGTCCGCGTCCGCGGCGGCGAAAGCCTTGAGGACGCCGTGCAGCGCCTGGGCGTCTCCGAAGCCGAAGCCCGCGCCGCCGCCAAGACCCTGGCCCGCGCCGGCGTCGCCAACGCGCCGTCCTTCCAGGCGGCCATCGCCACCAGCCGTTCCGGCCGCGGCACGCCGCGCCTGATCGGCCTGACCCTGCGCAACGGCCCGGCTTCGACCATGATGGTCGCCCGCACCTTCGACGGCGCCATGCGCCTGCGCGAGTTGCAGGAGAAGATCACCGAGGAAACCACCGTCGCGTTCGGCGACGTGCAGAACTCCTTCTCGGCCTCGGCCGCCGCGGCCGGCGCCACGCGCGGCGTCGCCGAACAGGCCCGTCGCCTGTTCACCCAGAAGATCGACTTCAACCGCGAAGTGAACGGCGACGACCAGTTCACCCTGGTGTTCGACCGCGAAGTCACCGAGAGCGGCCGCACCATCCGCACCGGCGACCTGCTGTTCGCCGAGGTCGAGACCAACAGCGGGCCGGTGCGCTTCTACCGCTTCGAGCACGGCGGCAAGACCGAGTACTTCGACGGAACCGGCAAGAACGTGAAGACCACGGGTCTGATCCAGCCGATCCCGGGCGCGCGCATGACCTCCACCTTCGGATGGCGCATCCACCCGATCCTGCACTATCGCAAGATGCACACCGGCATCGACTTCGGCGCCTCGGTGGGCACCGCCATCCACGCGCCGGGCGACGGCGTCGTCATCGAGGCCCGCCGCGCGGGCGGCTACGGCAACTGGATCCGCCTGCGCCTGACCGGCGGTCAGGGCGTCGACGTCGGCTTCGGCCACATGAGCCGCTACGCCCCGGGCATGCGTCCGGGCGTGCCGGTCAAGCAGGGCCAGATCATCGGCTACGTCGGCTCCACCGGCATGTCGACCGGCCCGCACCTGCACTACGAAGCCTTCCGCAACGGCCAGCGCATCAATCCGCTGAGCCTGCGCCTGACCAGCTCCAACGCCCTGATGGGCGCCGACCTGATCCGCTTCCGCAACGAGAAGGCGCGCATCGACGCCCTGGTCGCCAAGCGCAAGGCCGAGCCGCCCCGCACGCCGGGGAACGCCACGGTCCAGACCGCCTCGGCCGACGGCCTGCGGCAGTCCCAGCCGGCGCTCACCCGCGGCCGCTAAGGGCTCTCAAATTTCAATCGCGATGACCCCGGGAAGCGCCACTTCCCGGGGTTTTTCGTTGCGGTTCTAGCAGCCGCCCGCGGCGGCCTGCGCCTTCTGGATGAAGGCCCAGACTTCGGGCGAGAACGGCATCTGCTGGCTGGCCTTGGGATCGGCCGCCACCTCGCGCCAGGCCGCGCCGAGCTGCTGGTTCAGCTGCGCGTCGCCGAGGGTGAACTTCTTCACCTGGGCCATCCAGCGCCGGGCCAGATCCTGGGCCGCGGGCGAGGCGGGGTCGCCATGCCTGAGGCTTTCGGCCTCGGCGATGAGGGCGTTCCATTCGGCGCTGACGCGCTCCTGGTCGGCGGGGGTCCACTCCTGCGGATGCAGGTGTTTGGCGCGGTCGGCGTCGACGTGCTTTTCGAAGATGGCCTTCATTTCCGGGCCGGGGGGTTGGTCTGACATGACGGTTTCCTTTGTGAGTTCAACGAGATCGTCCGCCGGCAGGGTCTCCCCCCGGGCGAGGCGGGCGCGGGCCCGCTTCACCAGCAGCAGCGCCTTGTCGATGCGCGTCTTGCGCTCGGCCAGGTGCTCCTCCTGGGCGGCCAGCAGCCGTTCCAGGTCGACGCCGCGCCCGCGCAGCAGGGCAGCGATCTGCGCGAGCGTCAGGCCCAGGCGCTTGAGCGCCGTGACCTGGTGCAGCCGCGCCAGCTCCTCGGGCCCATAGACACGCCAGCCCGCCGCCGTGCGCCCCGGCCGCACCAGGCCGTGGCGTTCGTAGACGCGCAGGGCGCGCACCGTCAGACCCAGCCGTTTGGCGGTGTCGGCGGCGGTGCGAAAGCCGGTGGGGCGGGACATGGCGGGCAGGCTCTTTGCTTCGGACCCGACCGTCATCGGGCCGGACCCAAGGTACGGCTCAAGGGCTATTTTCGGCGAAATAATAGTTTGGGCGGCCGGGGCGCTTGCGCGGCGCTGCGAGTGGGCGCAGGCGGCGCCAAAACCCTTGCCGGGAAAGGGCGTGCGGTGTTTCACGTGAAACATGACAGAAACGGTCGTTGCTGAATCAGCGTGAAAAGTCGCGCTGATCGCGTCCGGAGTCGTCGCCATCGTCGTCGGCATGGAGGAGGGGACGGTCCGCATGGCCGCGGCGGGCGGAGGCAATCGAAACGGAGCCGTCGCCCCGACGATCGGCGCTTGACGGGCGCCGGATCAGGTCGCGCGTGCTAAGGCTCGGCGCAGAGGTTCCCCATGACGCCCCACACCCCGACTCACGACCATCCGCCGGCCGGGACGGGGACCGACCTCAGCGGCGCCGTGGCGGCCCTGCTGGCGGGCGCGGCGGCGGGCGGCGGGGTCTCGGCCTTCGTCATCTGGGCGCCGGCGCTCTGGGACACCCTGAGCCGCCACCGCACGCTCGACAACGCGATCAACTGGCTGTCGCTCTACGCCGCCTCGATGGCGCTGGCCGGCACGCTGTTCCTCGTCGCCCTGGTGGTGATGGGGGGTCTGCTGCGCTGGCTGGCCCCTGCCTTCCGCATCCCGGGCGTCATCGCCAGCGCCGGCCTGGGCGCGGTCATCGCGGGCGTGGTCAGCATCCTGCCGTGGCTCGCCGCCGGCAACCTGGCCAACACCAACTGGCTCTATGTCGGCGCGGCGATCGCGGGCGGGGTGGCGGCCGGCGCAACGATCGGCCGGGCCCGCGCCCGGGCCGGATGAGCGCGCCAACCTTACCCCTCAAGGGGGTAAGGGAGGATGTGGGCGAGCCTTGCGATGGGGCGCCCCCCGGGTTGAAGAGCGGGCGCCGGTAGCCCGACCCCCGATCTCCCGCGCAAGAACCTCCGCCTGTGGCGCCGGTGCGCGGGGCCCTCTTACCCCTCAAGGGGGTAAGGGCGGCGGCGCCTTTTTCTGCACGGCTCCCAACTGGCCCAACCCTTGCGCCCAGTCCTGACGTACGGACCGTCGTGAGGAACAAAGTCCATGGATTTCAAGGCTTCAGCGTCAGGGCGACCCGCCCCGGCCGGGCAATTGCTGCCCGGTGACGCGACGGCCTTGCCGGGCGTTCCCGGCTTTGCGGGAGTTTTCGCATGAGTCTGGCCTCCATCCTGAGCGCGGCCAATTCGGGGCTGCAGGTCGCCCAGCAGCAGATCCGCATCGTCTCCGACAACGTCGCCAACGTGAACACCGCCGGCTACGTGCGGAAGACCGCCGAGCAACGCTCCATGTCCGTCGAGGGGCTGGGCACCGGGGTCGAACTTGGCAAGGTGCGCCTGGCCACCGACCGCTTCCTGCAGGCCGCCAGCCTGACCTCGACGGCGGACTCCGCGCGCGCCGGGGTGCGCTACGAACTGCTCGACAAGACCCAGAACCTGTTCGGCGACCCGTCCTCGGACACCGGCTTCTTCGGCATGGCCGACAAGGTCTTCGCCGCCTTCAACGTGACCGCCGAGGACCCGTTGTCCTCGCCGCGCCGCCAGGAGGCCATCGTCTACGCCAAGCAGCTGCTGGACGAGGCGGCCCGCGTCTCCGGCGGCATCGACAACAACCGGCTGGACGCGGACACGCGCATCTCCTCGGACGTCGACACCGTCAACGGCCTGCTGCAGGACATCGAGAACCTCAACCTCGAGATCTCCCGCGCCTTCGTCTCCGGCCAGGACACCTCCGGCGCCGAGAGCACCCAGGCACAGCTGATCGACCAGGTCTCGCAGTACCTGGACGTGCGCATCCAGCCGCGCACCAACGGCGGCGTCACCCTGCGCACCGGCGACGGCATGATGCTGGCCGGCAACGGCGCGGCCACGCTCAGCTACGACCAGGCCGGCAACGTCGACAGCCGCACCGACTTCAACGAGCTGTGGATCACCGAGCCGCACGGCCAGAAGCGGTCCCTGATGGACCACCTGGGCTCGGGCGAGCTGAAGGGCCTGGTCGAATACCGCGACGTCGAGGGCCCGCAGCTGGCCGAGCGCCTCTCCGAGGTGGTGTCGCGCATCGTCAGCGAGCTGAACAAGGCCCACAACGCCAACTCCGCCGCGCCCGCGCCGGCGACCCTGAGCGGGCGCAACACCGGCCTGGACCTGCCCACGGCGGTCGGCAACTTCTCGGGCAAGACCAATATCGCGGTGACCAACGCGACCGGCGTGGTGCAGCGCCAGGTGGCCATCGACTTCACCGCCGGGACCATGAGCGTGGACGGCGGCGGCCCGACCGCCTTCACCCCGGCCAATTTCCTGAGCTCGCTGAACACGGCCCTGGGCGCCTTCGGCTCGGCTTCCTTCTCGGGCGGCGCGCTCAGCCTGTCGGCGACGGGCGGCAACGGCATAGCCATCGCCGACGACAAGACCACCCCCTCGATGAAGGCCGGGCGGGGGTTCTCCGCCTTCTTCGGCCTCAACGACCTGATCAGCTCCGACCGCATCGCCGACTACGACACGGGCCTGAAGGCGACGGACGCGCACGGCTTCACCGCCGGCCAGACGGTGACCTTCCGCTTCGCCAACGAGATGGGCGCGCGCCTGCGCGACATTACGGTGGCGGTGCCGGCCGGCGGGACCATGGCCGACCTGCTGACCCAGCTGAACGATCCGACCCTGGGGGCCGGCCGCTACGGGGCGTTCTCGCTGGACGCCAACGGGCGCATGACCTTCGCGCCCAATGCCAGCGCGGCGGCGGCCACCATGTCGGTGATCGACGACACCACCAGCCGCGGTGCGGGCGGCCCGACCTTCAGCGAGTTGTTCGGCGTCGACGCCGGCACGCGCTCGGCGCGCGCCTCGGGTTATTCCATCCGCGCCGATATCGACCGCGATCCCAAGCTGCTGGCCCTGGCCCAGCTGGACCTCAGCGTGGCGGCGGGCCAGCCGGCGCTGTCGGCCGGCGACGGCCGCGGGGCCCGCGCCCTGGCCGACGTGGGCGAGAAGAGCGTGAACTTCGCTTCCGCCGGGGGCGCCGCGGGCGGGGCCATGGCGGTCAGCCGCTACATGTCGGACCTGGCCGGCGACATCGGCGGCCGCGCCTCCGCCGCCCAGCAGCGCTCCACCGCCGCCAGCGCCCTGACCACCGAAGCCAAGTCGCGGCGCGCCTCCTACGAGGGGGTCAACCTGGACGAGGAACTGGTCAAGCTGACCACCTATCAACAGGCCTTCAACGCCTCGGCCCGCATGATCCAGGCGGCCAAGGACATGTATGACACTCTGCTGGGGATGGCCGGATGACCCGCGTTTCGACCGGTGAGGGCTGGAACTCGGCCCTCCTCAACCTGATGAACGCCCAGCAGCGGCAGTTCGACGCCCAGGCGCGGGTGTCGTCGGAGAAGATCGCCACCGACCTGAAGGGCTATGGCCGCTCGTCGGAGACGCTGACGGCCTTCAAGTCGGCGCAGACCCGGCTGAACGGCTTTGTCGCCAACGGCGATGCGGTGGCCTCGCGCCTGACCTCACAGGACCTGGGCCTGACCAGCCTGGCCGACGCCGCCGACGGCGCGCGCCAGGCCATCAACGATGCGCTGGCCTCGGGCCGGGGCGATGCGCTGATGGTCGGGCTGGAGGGCTTTTTCCAGACCACGGTCGATGCGCTGAACGCCAAGCACGAGGGCCGCTTCCTGTTCGCCGGCGCGCGCACCGATACCAAGCCGGTCAACGCCGAGACCCTGTCGGACCTGACCGCCGCGCCCACAGTCACCAGCCTGTTCACCAACGACAAGCTGAAGGCCGCCTCGCGTCTGGACGATTACACCGTGGTGGAGACCGGGTTCCTGGCCGACGAGCTGGGCACGAATGTGCTCGAGGCCTTCAAGTCGGTGCAGGCCTTCCAGGAGGCGACGCCCTTCGGCGGTCAGCTGACCGACGCCCAGCGATCCTTCCTCGAAGGCATCGTCGGCTCGTTTCAGTCCGCCAACGCCGACGCCACCAACGCCGCGGCCCGCAACGGCTCGCTGCAGCTGCGCGTGGACACGCACGTGACCTCGCAGAAGGACCAGGCGGACTCGCTGGAACAGATCATCGGCAAGCGCACCGACGTCGACATGGCCGAGGCGATCACCAAGCTGCAACAGGCGCAGCTGTCGGTGCAGGCGTCCGCCCAGGTGATCAGCCAGCTGCGCGGCGTGAGTTTGCTGGACCTGCTGAAGTAAGCTCTCCCTCCCCTTCATGGGGAGGGTGGCCCGAAGGGCCGGGTGGGGCGTTGCGGCGCCGTTCCCCACCCTGGCCGCTTCGCGTCCCCCCCCTCCCGGAGGAGGGGGAGAAATGGCCGCCTCGAAATCGTGCGCCTTAGCCGCTATATGCCCCTGCCATGAACGCGCCCGTGTGCCCCATTCCGGATATCGACGCCGTCGACCTCGACGTGGCGATCGCGGCCGCGCGCGCGTCGGTCGGCCTGCCCAAGGGTTCGCGCGTCGTGGTGGCCATGTCGGGCGGGGTGGATTCCACCGTCACCGCCGGCCTGGTGCACGCGGCGGGCTATGAGGTCGTCGGCGTGACCCTGCAGCTCTACGACTTCGGGGCGGCGGCCAAGAAGACGGGCGCCTGCTGCGCCGGCCAGGACATTCACGATGCGCGGCTGGCGGCCGAGACCCTGGGCGTGCCGCACTACGTCCTCGACTACGAGAGCAAGTTCCGCGAGTCGGTGATCGATCAGTTCGCCGACAGCTATCTGCGCGGCATGACGCCGGTGCCGTGCATCCGCTGCAACCAGACCGTCAAGTTCCGCGACCTGCTGCAGGTGGCCCGCGACCTTGGGGCCGAGGCGCTGGCGACCGGCCACTATGTGAAGCGCGCTGTGGGCCCGAACGGGCCGGAGCTGAGGCGGGCTTTCGATCCGGCCCGCGACCAGTCCTACTTCCTATTCGCCACCACGCGCGACCAGCTCGACTACCTGCGTTTCCCCATCGCCGACCTGCCCAAGCCGCAGGTGCGCGGGGCGGCGCGCGAGCTGGGGCTGAAGATCGCCAACAAGCCCGACAGCCAGGACATCTGCTTCGTGCCGGACGGCGACTACGTCACCCTGATCGACAAGCTGCGTCCGCAGGGCCGCGATCCGGGCGAGATCGTGCACATGGACGGGCGTGTCCTTGGCGAGCACCAGGGCATCACCCGCTACACCGTGGGCCAGCGCCGGGGGCTGAACGTCGCCGTGGGCGAGCCGCTGTTCGTGGTCAGGCTGGAGCCCGAGACGCGGCGCGTCATCGTCGGCCCGCGCGAGGCGCTGCTGACCCGCTCGCTGACCCTGGAAGAAGTGAACTGGCTGGGCGACCACGACACGCTCACCGAGGCCGCCCGCGATAACCTGCCGGTGCGTATCCGCGTGCGCTCGACCCGGCCGCCGACGCCGGGGCGGCTGATGATGGACGGCGGGGCGCCGATGGTGCGCTTCGATGAGGGCGAGGAGGGCGTCTCGCCCGGCCAGGCCTGCGTGCTCTACGACGCCGAGACCGCCGACCGGGTGCTGGGCGGCGGCTTCATCGCCACCACCACGGCGCTGGCCTGACTCTCCTCCCCCGTTTCACGCGGGAGGCGGGGCGGCTATGCTCCCGGCGCAACGGGAGCCTCGTCATGCGTATCGCCACCTCCGCCGCCCTGATCGCCGCCCTTGGCCTGGCCGCCTGCGAGAAGCCGCCCGCGCCGGCCCCGACGCCGGGAACCAGCGAAGGCCATCCGGTCGAGATTTCCTACGACTGCGGCGGCGGCAAGGTGCTGAAGGCGACCTATCCGGACGCGCGCACGGCGGTGGTCAACTACGGCGGCCAGAGCTTCAGCCTGACCCTGGGCGAGGCCGCCTCGGGCTCGCGCTATGTCGGCGGCGGGCGCGAATGGTGGCTGAAGACCACCCCGACCGGCGAGGTCGGCACGCTCAGCCCCTCGGCCGGCGGGGCCGCGGCGGGGGGCCCGCCCATCGCCACCTGCGCCAAGACCACCAACACCGGCTCGACGGGAACGCCGCCGGCCGGAAGCGACGGGGCGGCGACCACCCCGGTCGGCCTGACCGCCTGCAAGTCCGGCGACCTCAGCCTCAAGCACCTCAGCGACGACGCCGGGGCGGGCCAGCGGCACGTGGTCTACGGGATCATCAACAACAGCTCCACCGCCTGCAGCCTCAAGGGCTACGTCACCGCCGCGTGGCTGGACGCCAACGGCAAGCCGCTGGACGGGGTGACGGTGATCCAGTCGGAGGCCGGCGGCCCGGTCTCGGGCCCGCCCGCCGAGGTCGCCCTGCAACCCAAGGCCCGCGCGGTGTTCTTCATCTCCTACACGGGCATCCAGGCGACCGATAAGCTCTGCGTCACCTCCGCGACCCTGCAGGCGACGCCGCCGGGCAACAGCCAGGCCATCCAGATCGCCGACATCATCGCGCCCTGCACCGACCACATCACCCTGGGCCCGGTGCGCGCCGATCCGGGGGATGCGAACCTCTAGATCGGCCTAGACGCTGAACACGCCGCGCTTGGGGACGGCGCCGGCCCAGCTGCGCTCGCTGACCTCGAGGCCCAGCTGGGGCAGCAGGGCGCGGTGTTCGGCCGGGTGCGCCTTCAACACCTTGGAGCCGGCCCGGTTCAGTGCGCCCAGCGGCGTTTCCTGGTCCATCTTTGCCAGCCAGGCGACCAGTTTCGGCCAGCGGGCGGGGTCGGGTTCGAAGCGCGACCAGCGGGCGTTGGCGAAGGAGACGGCCAGCGCCACGTCGGCATTGGTCAGGTCGCCGAACAGGAAGCCCTGGCTCGGCAATTCCCGCTCGATGTAGTCGAAGATCTCCGGCCCCTCGACCTCGCGCGCCTGGGTCACCACCGCCGCGTCGGTCTCTTCCTGCCAGACGAAGGGCCGGATGATGCTCTGGTAGAACAGCCGCCAGATGAAGACGTCGCCGATGCGGGTGTCGGCGTATTCCTCCAGCCAGCGCGCCCGGGCACGGTCGGCGGGCGATTTCGGCATCATCGCCGGGGCCGGATAGCGGTCCTCGAGGTATTCCAGGATCACCGTCGAGTCCGACAGGGTGACCTGGTCGTCCATCCACACCGGCACACGCCGCAGCGGGCTGACGGCGGTGAAGGCGTCATTGCCCATGAAGGGCACGATGGGGTCGAGCTGGGGCTTGAGGCCCTTCACCGCGCAGGCGACCAGCACCTTGCGGACATAGGGCGAAACGGGGTTGCCGATGAGGATCGGCGCCTTGCCCGCGGGCAGGGTCACGCGGCGTCTTCCTTGGCCATGATCTCGCCGACGGTGGGGCCGTGGCGCTTGACCAGTTCGATGTCGCGCCGCTCGACCTTCTCGCCGCAGCTGTTGCAGGCGAGCGCCGGGTCCAGCAGGTTGCCGCACGACTTGTGGATGATCGCGACGGCGGCTTCTTCGCCGTCCTTGTACATGTACTTGGAGCCCCAGCCGTGGAGCGTCAGCAGCACCGCGTAGAGATCCTTGCCCTTGTGGGTCAGGACATATTCCTGGCGCAGCGGGCGCTCGGAATAGACCTGGGGCTGCAGGATGCCGTGGGCGACGAGCGTCTTCAGCCGCGCGGCCAGCACGTTGCGGGCGACGCCGAGGTGTTCCTGCCACTGTTCGAAACGGCGCACGCCGGAGAAGGCGTCGCGGATCACCAGCAGGGTCCACGGGTCGCCGATGACCTCCAACGCCGCGGCGATGGAGCAGCTCTGTCTGGAGTAGTCTGCGGTGCGTCCCATGGGCGAAAGGTGACCCTAGGTCATGGCAATTGCAAGTCCGTTGCTTTTCCGCACGGAATGACTAAGTTGTCAATCGCAACGGAGTACGGATGACTGTGCCTGATGTCCAAGCGCTTGAGCGGACTGGGGTTTCCGAGTTCGATCTGGACGGCGTTCTCGCCTTCAATCCTGACGCGGACGGCGGACTTGAGGCCACTGTGCCGCAGGGCCTGTCCAATGCGCCCATGAACATGGACGCCGGCCGCGGCGCGCCTTTTGGCGGGCTCATGGCGTCGCTGGCGGTCAAGGCCGCGCGCCAGGGGTTGGGCGTCGAGAGCCCGTTGCGGACCCTCACCGTGCAGTACCTGGCGGGCGCCCGGTTCGGCGAGCCGGTGCGCTTCACCGCCGAGAGCCTGCGCGGCGGCCGCTCCACCCATTTCGCCGAGGTGCGCGCCTCGCAGGGATCGCGTCCGATCCTGACCGCCGGCCTGACCTTCGGCCGCGACGGCCCGGGTCCGCGCCTTCGCCCCATCGAGCAAGTCACGCCCGCCCGCCCGCTGGCGGACATCGAGAGCACCCTGCTGAACCCGGAGTTCGGGCCGCACTTCACCCGCTGGGTCGAATACCGCTTCGCCATGGACTTCCTCGGCTTCGGCAATCACGAGGAGCCGGTGGTGAAGGTCTGGCTGCGCGTGCGCGACGGCCGGCCGCTGGACGACCTGCGCCTGGCCTTCCTGCTGGACGCGGTGTTCCCCAACTATTTCCTGGTCACCGGGCCGTCCATCGCGACCAGCGTCGACCTGCGCTACGACCTCTTTCACACCCTGACGCCGCAGACCTCGCCGGACGGCTGGGCCTATTTCGAGTTCCGCTCCCATGACGTCTCCGACGGCTGGGCGCTGGAGGACGGCATAGCCTTGGCGCCGGATGGCGCGCCCATCGCGGCGGCGCGTCAGTTGCGCAAGATGATCACCCGGGGCTAGAGACGCCCATCCTTTTGAATTTCGCCGAGTACCGGAGCCCTCCCCATGGCCGCCGCCAATTCTGATCCCGTCGTCATCGTTTCCTACGCCCGCACGCCCATGGGCGGCTTCCAGGGCTCGCTGGCCGGGGCCAAGTCGACCGAGCTGGGCGCCGCGGCGGTGAAGGCCGCGGTGGAACGCGCCGGCATCAAGGGCGACCAGGTCGAGCAGATCTTCATGGGCTGCGTCCTGCCCGCCGGCCTGGGCCAGGCCCCGGCCCGCCAGGCGGCGCTGGGCGCCGGCCTGCCGCTCTCGGTCGAGGCCACCACGGTCAACAAGATGTGCGGCTCGGGCATGCAGGCGGCGATGATGGCGCACGATGCGCTCATGGCCGGCACCGCCGACGTCATCGTCGCCGGCGGCATGGAGTCGATGACCAACGCGCCCTACCTGATGGGCAAGCACCGCGGCGGCGCCCGCATCGGCCACGACACCATTTCCGACAGCATGTACCTGGACGGGCTGGAGGACGCCTACACGCCGGGCAAGCTGATGGGCGCCTTCGCCGAGGACAGCGCGCGCGACTACCAGTTCACCCGCGAGGAGCAGGACGCCTACGCCATCGAGAGCCTGACCCGCGCCAAGGCCGCCATCGCGTCCGGCGCCTTTGAGCGCGAGATCACCCCCGTCACGGTCAAGACCCGCAAGGGCGAGGACGTGGTCACCCAGGACGAGCAGCCCGGCAAGGCCGATCCGGCCAAGATCCCGACCCTGCGCCCGGCCTTCGCCAAGGACGGGACCATCACCGCCGCCAACGCCAGCTCCATCTCCGACGGCGCCGCCGCCCTGGTCATGATGCGCCAGTCCACCGCCGAAAAGCTGGGCCTGCCGATCGTGGCGCGCGTGGTCTCCCACGCCGCCCACGCCCATGAGCCGGGCCAGTTCACCACCGCGCCCGTGCCGGCCATCCAGAAGGCCCTGGACAAGGCCGGCTGGAGCGTCGACGACGTCGACCTGTTCGAGCTCAACGAAGCCTTCGCCGTGGTGCCGATGATCGCCATGCGCGACCTGAAGATCCCGCACGCCAAGCTGAACGTGAACGGCGGCGCCACCGCGCTTGGCCACCCCATCGGCGCCTCGGGCGCGCGGGTCCTCTGCACCCTTATCTCGGCCCTGCAGACCCGCGGCGGCAAGAAGGGCGTCGCCTCGCTGTGCATCGGCGGCGGCGAGGCGACGGCCATGGCGGTGGAGCTGGCCTGACCCGCCTCGCTAGATCGTATTGAGCGGCGTCTTGAGGTAGCTGCGGCCGTCGGCCTCCACGGGCGGCAGGGCGCCGGCGCGGATGTTCACCTGCAGTGACGGCAGGATCAGCGCGGGCGCGCCGAGCGTCGCGTCGCGGGCCTCGCGCGTGGCCACGAAGGCGTCCTCGTTGCGTCCCGACCCGACGTGGATATTGCCGTCCCGCTCGGCGCCGACGGTGGTTTCCCAGGCAAAGCCCGTCCGCCCGCTTTCGGGCAGGTAGTCGTGACCGACGAACAGGCGGGTTTCCGGGGGCAGGGCCAGAAGCTTCCCGATCGAGCGGTAGAGGGTGCGCGCGTCGCCGCCGGGGAAATCGGCCCGGGCCGTGCCGTAGTCCGGCATGAACAGGGTGTCGCCCACGAACACCGCGTCGCCGATCCGGTAGCTGACGCAGGCGGGCGTATGACCGGGCGTGTGCATCACCTGCACGGCGAGGCCGCCCAGGGGCAAGGACTCACCGTCGGCCACAAGGCGGTTGAACGCCGACCCGTCGAGCCGCACGTCGACGGCCCCGAACAGGGGGGCGAAGGTCTTCTGCACCGCGACGATCTGGTCGCCGATGACGACCGGCGCACCGGTCTTTTCGTGCAGGTAGTGCGCGGCGGACAGATGATCGGCGTGCGCGTGGGTCTCAAGCAGCCAGGCCAGTGAAAGGCCCATTTGCGTGGCGGCGGCTAGCACCGCGTCGGCCGAAGTGGTCGAGGTGCGCGCCGCGGCGGCGTCGAAATCCAGGACAGGGTCGATGATGGCCGCCTGGCGCGTGGCCTGATCCCAGACGAGGTAGGTCACGGTGTGCGTCGCCGGATCGAAGAAGGCCTGGACGGTGGGGATTGCAGAGACGGTCATGGGGAGGCTCCTGTTTGGTCCGGCCTACATATTAGCTATTGCTAAATTAGCAACCTCGCATATATACGAACCCATGATCGACCTGAACCTCATCGACCTGACCCGCTTCCAGGCCAGCGCGCAGCAGGCGGCAAGGCTTCTGAAGGCGCTCTCCAACGAGAAGCGCTTGATGATCCTGTGCCAGCTGGGCGACCAGGAACTGGCCGTCGGATCGCTGCTGCCGCTGGTGGGCCTGTCGCAATCGGCGCTGTCCCAGCACCTGGCCCTGCTGCGCGAGGAAGGCCTCGTCAGCACCCGCCGCGAGGGCCAAGCCATCTTCTACCGCGTCGCCGATCCCAACGCGGTCAAGGTCATCGCGACCCTGGCCGAGATCTATTGTCCTCCCGAAAGCTGAATCCATGACCGCCACCCTGATCTCCCTGTCGCCCGCCGAACTGGCCGGGCGGCTCAAGGCCGGCCGCGCCCTGCTGGTCGATATCCGCGAGCCCGACGAATTCGCCCGCGAGCACATCGCCGGCGCCGTCGCCGCCCCGCTCTCCGCCTTCGAGAGCGCGCACCTGACGCTGGAACCGGACCGGGACGTGGTCTTCATGTGCCGCACGGGCAATCGCACCGGCTCCAATTGCGAGCGCCTGGCCCGCCGCATCGACGGCGCCGCCTGGGTGCTGGAAGGCGGCATCGAAGCCTGGAAGGCCGCCGGCCTGCCCGTCGCCGCCAACCGCGGCGCGCCGCTTGAGATGTTTCGCCAAATCCAGATCACGGCCGGATCGCTGATCCTGCTCGGCGCGGCGCTGGGCGCATTCGTTCACCCCGGCTTCTTCGCCCTGTCGGCCTTCGTCGGCGCGGGGCTGGTGACTGCCGGGGTGACCGGCTTCTGCGGCATGGCCAAGGTGCTGGCCCTGGCGCCCTGGAACCGGACCACGGCGGCCTGACCCGGCCGTGGAACCCCAGATCCTTACCTTGCTGCTGGCGGGTGTCAGCGGCGCCATCGTCGGCCTGTTCCTCGCCGTCTTCGGCGGGGGCGGATCGGTGCTGGCCGCGCCGCTGCTGCTCTACCTGGTCGGGGTGCGCGATCCGCACGTGGCCATCGGAACCTCCGCGGCTGGCGTGGCGGTCAACGCCGTCATCGGCCTGGGCGGGCACGCCCGGGCCGGGCGAGTAAAATGGCCCTGCGCCCTGCTGTTCGGCGGCGCCGGCCTGATCGGATCGCTGGCGGGCTCGACCCTGGCCAAGCGCATCGACGGCCAGAGCCTGCTGCTGTTCTTCGCCCTGGCCATGGCCGCCATCGCGGTTTCCATGTTCCGCTCGCCGAAGAGCCTCGGCGACCCGGGCGTGACCCTGGATCGCCGCCTGATGCTGCGGCTTGCGCCCATCGGCGTCGTGGTGGGATTCGCCGCCGGCTTTTTCGGCATCGGCGGCGGCTTCCTGATCGTGCCCGGCCTGATGCTGGCGGCGGGCATGACGCTCGCCAACGCCCAGGCCTCCTCACTGGTCAGCGTAGCCATCTTCGGCGCCGCGACCTCGGCCAACTATGCGCTGTCGGGCCTGGTGGACTGGCGGATCGTCGGCGCCATGGTGGTCGGCGGGGCGGCGGGAACCGCGCTGGGCCTGCCCATCGCCAAGGCCCTGGGCGAGCGCGCCGCGCTTGGTCGCAAGCTGTTCGCGGGCCTGATCCTGCTGGTCGCGGCCTACGTCGCCTGGCGCGCCACGCACGGGGGCTAGCGCGGGGGGGCTAGCGCCGCTCGGGCGGCAGCAATTCCGGGCGGTACTCGAAGTGCATGGTGTCGAAGTGGCGCCACTTGCCGCCCCAGATGAAGCCGTGGCGTTCGAAGATCTCGACCACTTCCATGGGGATGCGGTTCTTCCAGGTGGCGGTCTCGCCGCCGGACCACTGCCAGTAGTCGGAATAGGCCGTCGAGATATCGATGGCCGCGCCGTAGCTGTGCATGGAGCGGCGCTGGGTGCCGGCGATCTTGCGGCAGTTGTAGGTCCCGCCCGCCGGCACAAGGTATCGGGTCATCGATGGCGGCAGCTTCTCCAGGTCGCGGATCGCCGCCTCCAGGTGATCGGCCGCGCCGTTGGTGGTGGTGAAGAGCACGCTGCCGCCGCCGCGCCCTGGCATCCAGGCGACCCGGCGCATGTGCACGCCGTTGTGCGAGCAATCGCCGTACATGGCGTTGAAGAAGACCTCGTTGCGCGCGCGGCCGGGTTCGCCCGTGGGCGGATGCGAGGGCGGGCCGGTGACGTACGGTTCGTCGAACATGTCCTCGATGTCGGGCGCGTTCAGCCGCTGCTCGTAGGTCTTGGAGCGGATGCCGTCGTCGAGGGGAAAGACGCGTCCGTCGCGCATCACCAGCTTGCCGCCCTCGATGCGGGCGACCGTCCGTGGATAGGCGCGCACGAGATCACCTGGCCCGCGCGGCGGAGCTGCGGCGGAGGGGAGACCGCCGGCCACGGCCCCGGTCAGCGCGACCAGAAGCACAAGGCCGGCGGCGCTGCGCACCCTAGTCGACCGTCACGTCGATGTGGTCTTCGTAGACGTCGACGCGGATGATCGGCTGGCCGTTGACGATGCGGTCGATGACGTCCGGATCGGCGTTGCCGTTGTTGAGCATCGCTTCCAGCCGCGCGCGATTGGCGGCGTTGCCGAAGAAGCTGTCGCCCTGGTCACCGACATCGCGGCGATAGAACTTGTGATAGTTGGCGCGGTCCTGGCGGATGATGGCCGCGGCGGAGCGCAGGCGCTGGCCCTGGGAATTGAAATGGTCCCAACGCCCCAGTTCGGCATAGTAGGTTTCCAGCGGCCGCTCGCGGGCGACGGCGGCGGGTGCGAGCGCCGAAACGGCGACGATTGCGGCGAGCGCCGCGGACTTGAACAGCTTCACCTTGGTGTTCCTCCCAGCATGGGGATTTAGCCTTGCCAGCTTCAGCATAGGCCCGCCCGCCGCCGGGTGGAAGAACGTTGGTCGACGCCTAGTATCGCAACGGGCCGGCCGCGCCGCCGCTGGTCTCGATGGTCACCTCCAGGCGGTCGGCGTAGCGATCGACGCGCACCCGGGGGCGCCGCATCAGGATGCGCCGCTCGTCCCAGTCGCTGAGGTGCCCGGCGGCCAGCAGGGCCGGGATTTTGCGGCGGTTGGCTTCCTGGCCGAAATAGCGGTCGCCGATGTCGCTGGGGTCGCGCAGGTGACGCTGGTGATAGTTGGCCCGGTCCTGGCGCAGGATGTCCGAGACGCTGGTCAGCCGGTGGCCTTCCCCGTCGATGTGGTCCCAGGCGCTGAGGTTGGCGTAGTAGGTTTCGAGCGGTCGTTCACGGGCGACGGCAGGGGCCGCCAGGCCCGCGGCGACGAGGGCGGCGAGCGCCGCTGACCTCAACCGGTTCATCTCGACCCTCCCCAGAGCTTCGCCGGCCAGCATACCGACATAACAGGGAAGCGGGAAATGAGGCCGCCGGCCTAGGCGTTCTGGCGGGTCTCGGCGGCCGCCTTGCCGGGCTCGTCCTCGGTCACGCCCGGGGCCGGCTTGGTGGCCGGCGGGGCTTCCTCGGGCAGGGGGATGAACTCAAGGTCGTCGCCGACCGGCAGGTGCATCTTGCCTTCGCGCCACTCGGCCTTGGCCTGTTCGATGCGCTCCAGGCTGGAAGAGACGAAGTTCCACCAGATGTGCCGCTCGCCCACCGGCTCGCCGCCCAGCAGCATCAGGGTCGAGGCCACCCTGGATTTCACCACCGGACGCGCGCCGCGGGTGAAGACGACCATCTGGCCGGTGGTGACCGTCTTGCCGTCGACCTCGACTTCGCCGGACACGACGTAGGCGGCCCGCTCGGCGTAGCCGTCCGGCGGCGTGGCCTTCACGTCCGCGCCCATTTCCCAGTGCACGTAGAACATCGGCGAGGAGGTGCGCACCTTGGACTTGGCGCCGTAGGCCTCGCCCGCGATCAGCCGTGCATAGAGGCCGTCGCCTTCATAGGCGGGCATGTCCTTGCCCTGGTAGTGCTCGAAGCCGGGCTCGCACTCTTCCGCGTCAAGCGGCAGGGCGACCCAGGCCTGCATGCCGTGCAGGCGCGCGCCGATGTCGCGGCGGAACGGGTCGGTGCGCTCGGAATGGACGATGCCCTTGCCGGCGGTCATCCAGTTCACTTCGCCCGGACGGATGGCCTGGGTGTAGCCCAGGCTGTCGCGGTGGATGATCTCGCCCTCGAACAGATAGGTCACCGTCGACAGGCCGATGTGCGGGTGGGGGCGGACGTTGACGCCCTGGCCGGGCGCGAAGTCGGCGGGGCCCATGTGGTCGAGGAAGATGAACGGTCCGACCATGCGTCGCTGGGGCGACGGCAATACGCGGCCGACCTCGAAATCGCCGAGGCTCCTGCGGTTCGCCGTGATGATGGTCTCGATCATGCCCAGCCCGGTTATGCCGACCGGCTTTTTAGCAAGGCTTTTCGGGCAAAAACAGCGGGCGAATTGGCGCACGTCTCAACCGCCAGGCGTATCCGGATCAAGTGCTCCGCCCTCACGCCTTCGCCGGCACGTGCGGACTGACCAGGCTGAGCGGCAGCTCGGTGGTGTCCTTCACGCCGCGCACTACGATGTGGCTTTCGATATCCGAGACCAGGCCAAGGGCCAGCAGCTTGTCGCGCAGGAAGGCGTCGAAGGCGTGGATGTCGCTGGTCAGGATGCGCAGGACGTAGTCCTCGCGCCCGGTGATGGTGGCGCACTGGATGATCTCGGGCCAGCCGGCCACGGCCTGGTCGAAGGCCTCGAGGTTCTCGCGGGTGGGCAGGGTCAGCTTGACGATGGCGTAGACCTCGAAGTCGAGGCCCAGCTTCTGGCCGTTGAGCAGGGTGACGCGCTTGCGGATCACGCCCGCGTCCTCCATCCGCCGGATGCGCCGCCAGCAGGGTGAGGGCGACAGGCCGACCTGCTCGGCGATCTCGGCCACCGACATGGCGGCGTCGGCCTGGATCAGATCCAGGATGCGCGCATCGATGGCGTCGAGGTCTTCGGCCACGTTCCAGCTCCACGGGGGCGGTCGGCGCAAGATTGTTTCGCGAACCGCGTCACAGAGATGTCTACGCGCATGCGTCGTGCCGGAAAAGTCCAGAAACCTGCGCCGATGCGCCTATTTCGGCCGAATCCGCAGCAGTTCGCCGTTCTGCTCGTCGGTTACCACGTAGAGGAAGCCGTCCGGCCCCTCCCGCACGTCGCGGATGCGCTTGTGGCGGTCGCCCAGCAGGTGTTCCTCGCCGGTGACCCTGTCGCCCTGGATGGTCAGGCGGACCAGGAACATGTCCTTCAGCCCGCCGATGAACAGGTTGCCCTGCCAGGCCGGGAACTGGTCGCCGGCGTAGAACTGCATGCCCGAAGGGGCGATCACCGGATCCCAATAGTAGCGCGGCTGCTCCATGCCGGCCTGGGCCGTGATCCCCGCGCCCACCGGGGCGCCGGAATATTCGATTCCGTAGCTGATCGTGCCCCAGCCGTAGTTCTTGCCGGCCTCGGGGGTGTTCAGCTCGTCGCCGCCGCGCGGGCCGTGCTCGACGGTCCAGAGGCGCCCGAAGGCGTCGAAGGCGGCGCCTTGCAGGTTGCGGTGCCCGTAGCTCCAGATCTCGGGCATGGCGCCGGGCGTGTGCACGAACGGATTGTCGGCCGGGACCGTCCCGTCGGGATTGATGCGCGCCACCTTGCCCAGCCGCGAGGTCAGCAACTGCGCCTGCGGCCGAGTGGCCAGGTCGGAGCGCTCGCCGTCGGTGATGAACAGCTTCCCATCGGGTGAGAAGGCCAGGCGCGAACCGAAGTGCTTGTCGCCGTCATAGGTGGGGGTGACGCGGTAGATGATCTGCACGTTCTCGACCCGCGGCGCGGGGCCCGGCGCCTCGACCAGCTTGCCGCGCGCCACGGTCGTGCCGTTGCCGCCTTCGCGGGGCTCGGAATAGGCCCAGTAGATCATGCCGTCGTTGTAGAAATCCGGCCCCAGCGCCACGTCCAGCAGCCCGCCCTGGCCGCGCGCGTCGACGGCGGGCAGGCCCTCGATCGGCGGCGACAGGCGCCCGTCGGCGCCGACGATGCGCATGCGCCCGACCTTCTCGGTGACCAGGAAGCGGCCGTGCTGCATCGGCTCCACCGCCCAGGGATGATCGAGCCCGCTGGCCACCACCTCGACCCGGTAGCTCGACGCGGGCAGGGCGGGCGCGCGGGTCTGGCCGGGGAAGGCGGGCTGGTAATGGGTGTTGGCCTGGCGGGTTTCCAGCGGCTGGCCCGGCGTCGCGGCGGCCGCGGCCCCCGGCGCGCCTTGCGAGGCGGCCTGACCGCAGGCGACGAGGGCGACCACGGAGGCGGCGGCGAGCAGGAACGGCGAACGCATGAGGGTAATCCTGTGCTGGATCGAAGGCGCCACCATCGGCGTGTGACGGGCGGGGGGCAAGTCGCCGTCTTGAACCGCGCAGGCCGCCGCTATATAGGCGTCCCTCCCGCTGGCCCCCGCGCCCGCGCGGACCGCCGAAGAGATGGCGCGGTTGGGTAGCTCAGATGGTTAGAGCGGTGGATTCATAACCCACAGGTCGGCGGTTCGATCCCGCCCCCAACCACCATCCTGCTTCGCTCCTCCGGAGCTTCGCAGGATTGGCGTGGTGGTCGGCATTCGAAGCAGGATGGTGGTTGCCCTTCGTAGCGCCGCAGGCGCGAAGTAGGGCCGTATCCGCGAGACTCACCCTTCCTCCCTCAGCTAGCCTGCGGTCATGTCCGAGCTTGCCCTGACCAATCAGGACCTGATGCTGATTGCGGTCGGCGCCGCAGTGATCGCCGTCGCGGCGCTGATCGTGCGCCTGCTGCTGCCGAAGAAGCGCCCGCGCGTCGGGTCCGGACCGCAACCCGCGCCGGCCGGCCCGCTGGCCTATCACCAGCAGATGGTGGCCGGGCGCGAGTACATGATCGTGAAGTCCTTCACAGACTTCGACGGCGCCGAGCGTTCGGCGGGCGAGCGATGGGTGTTCAAGGGCTATGACTTCCTGCCCTACGACGACGGCCTGACCCTGTTCACCGACCCGGGTCCCAACGTGCGCCTGCAATGGCGCCGCGAAAGCCAGGCCGACATCATCGACAACCTCGGCGACTACATCCGGGCGGTGTGAGCGCGCGGCTGCGCGCCCCTTGACTTTAGGTCTGACTTAAAAATAATGGCCTCCAACATAAAATGTTTGAGGCCAAGCCATGAGCGCCGATCCCGCCCTCCAGTCCGAAGCCCGCAAGCTTGAAGTGTTCACGACGATCGGCCTGTGGCTGGTCATTCTCAGCATCGCCGGCCGTTTCATCCTCTATCCGATCTTCCACGCCCTGCCGGATTCGGCCTTCAACACCCCGGAGTTCGACACCACGGCCAACGATCTCATCATCACCCTGCCGGCCGTGATCCTCGCCGGCGGACTGAACGCGGCGCGCAAGCTGTTTGGCCGCATCCGCAAGGGCGAGATGTTCACCGACGCGGTCGGTCGCGGCGTGCGCGAGATCGGTCAGTCGCTGCTCGGCGCCGCGGTCGCCATGGCGGTGGTGGTGCCGTGGCTGCAGGCCTGGGTCGATGGCAAGTACGGATTCGGCGGCATCAAGCTCGACACCCTGATCTGGACGCTCGGCGTGGTCGGCTTCGCCATGATGATGGTGGGGCGGCTGCTCAAACAGGCCGGCGCGCTGAAAGACGAACTGGAGCAGTTCGTCTGATGCCCGTGGTGGTGACGCTCGACGTGGCCCTGGCGCGGCGCAAGATGAAGGCGCGTGCGCTGGCCGCCGAGATCGGGTTGTCGGAGACCCAGCTGTCGCTGCTCCGCTCGGGCAAGGTGAAGGGGATGCGCTTCGACACCCTGGCGCGGCTGTGCGCGGCGCTGCAGTGCAAGCCGGCCGATCTGCTGGACTATGATTTCGACCCGGCCGACCTGGAGGCGAAGGGCGAGCCGGAACTCTAGGCCCGACCTCTAGGCGTGCAGCGTGCCCATGGCCTGCATCTGCATCAGGCGCATGTAGGCCCACAGCGGGGCCAGCAGGGCGATGCCGACCAGCACGCGCGTGGCGATGTGGGCGAAGCGCTGGCCCAGCCGGTCGGGACTGCTGAGCATGCCGACCAGGCCCGCCGCGGCGGTCCCCATCCAGCCCGCGCCCAGGCCGGCGGCGATGCAGCTGCCCACCTGCGGCAGCTGCCACAGGGCGGCCGCCGCGATGGCGTGCGACGAGAGCAGGAAGGCGCCCACGGCCAGGCGCCGGTCCAGCGGCGCAATCGGGTCGCCCGGCTGGCTGGCGCCCGACAGGTCGGTGCCCAGCAAGGCCAGCCCTCCGGCGAACACGCCCGCCAGCGCGCCCACGGCGCCGGCGATCAGCGATGCGTGCAGTCCGTCCATCGAAGAGCCCCTGCGATTCCTGCCGCACCATACGGGCTTCGCCGGCGCCGAAAAGAAGGTCGGTCCACGAAAAATACGAAATTCAGCCAGGCTGTGCCGCGCGGCACACTGCCGGCCGCGAAAAGAAGCGGCGGGCCGGCCCCGCGCCTTGCAAGGACCGTCCCGCCGCTCGCCCGGCCGTTCGGCCGGAGGGCCCTACTGGCCGGACGAATAGTGCAGGGGCACGCTGATGGTGGAACCGCCGGCGGCGACGCTGAACTTCAGCAAGTCGAAGGTCGGCGGGCCCATCAGCTGCTCGGCGTTGGTCATGCCCCAGCCTTCGGTCGGCATGCCCACGGGCGAGCGCCCCATCTGGCCGTCGCCGTTCTCGTCGTGGAAGGCCATGAAGGCGTAGTCGCCCGGCGGCACGTCGTGGAACACCACCGTCACCTCGCCCGAGGCCGGGTCGACGACGGCGTGCAGGGCGCCGGGCTTGAAGAAGGTGTCGCGGCTGTAGAGCGTTGTGAACACCTTGCCGCCGCCCGCGTGGGTCCCGGTCAGATGCACCGTCAGGTCGCCGGCCTGGGCCGCACCGGCGCCCAGCAGCAGGGCGGCCGCGGCCGCAGCAATCGTCATCGCCTTCATGGAAGTCTCTCCTGTTGGAAGGTGAGGTCGAGCGGGGCGCTCAACCGAAGAACATGTCCCAGATCAGCCGCCCGGGCGCGATCGCCAGCAGGCCGGCGATGACCAGGCCGATGTAGAGCCCGACCATGGTGCGGCGATGCGCCGGCACGTTGCCGCGCTTGGCGAAGATGATGGCCAGCGGCAGGCTGATCAGGGTCCAGACCGAGAAGATATGGATGGGCGAGAACTGCCCGTGGTTGATCTCGCGGATGCCCAGGCTGGCGGTCGCGGTGACCAGCATGGCCAGGGCCCAGGTCCAGCCGAGGAAGCGGTGGAAAGGCGTGCCCTTGGGCAGCAGGAACTGGATCGGCCCCACCGCCAGCGCGTAGAGCACCGTGACGATGTGCACCTGCACGATCAGCGGCGCGGCCCACAGCGGCTCGAGGTCGACGTGCGGCTGGATCTGCAGGATGGCCGCCAGGTCCACCGATCCCGGCTGCATCGCCAGGATGGCCGCGATGACGACCAGCGAGATCGCCATGACCACCGCGAAGCGGCCGAACTCCGAACCGGGGTGTGCTGGCGCGGGGCGTTCCATGACGAGGCTCCGACATCGGCCCTGCGCCGACGAAGTGCTTTACATCACAAAGTGCATCACGGAGTCAAGTGGAGGCGAAACGCACTGCTGGCGCGGCTTGCGGCGGCGAAGCGGTAAACGGGTAAAAATAAGGCGCAGCGGCGTTCTTGACTCGTCCCGCCCGGCTGCCTATCTGCGCCTCGTTAGCACTCGGGGTACGCGGCTGCTAAGGCCCGCCTCGACGGCTAGAACACACAAACACAAAGACTACTCGGAGATGACGTCATGAAGTTTCGTCCCCTCGGCGACCGCGTGCTGGTGAAGCGCGTGGAAGAAGAGACCACGACCAAGGGAGGGATCATCATCCCCGACACCGCCAAGGAAAAGCCCCAGGAGGGCGAGGTCCTCGCGGTCGGTCCCGGCGGCCGTGACGAAGACGGCAAGTACATCGCCATGGACGTCGCGGTCGGCGACCGCATCCTGTTCGGCAAGTGGTCGGGCACGGAAGTGAAGATCGACGGCGACGACCTGATCATCATGAAGGAAAGCGACATCCTGGGCGTGCTGGACCGCAGCGACGCCAAGGCCAAGGCCGCCTAAGCGCGACGCCTCGCTGACCGACTGAACGAAACAACCCTGACTTAAAAGAGAGAGCAGCTCACCATGGCCGCCAAGACCGTTTATTTCGCCTCCGACGCGCGCGACAAGATGCTGCGCGGCGTCAACATCCTCGCCAACGCCGTGAAGGTGACCCTGGGCCCCAAGGGCCGCAACGTGGTCATCGAGAAGTCCTTCGGCGCCCCGCGCTCGACCAAGGACGGCGTCTCCGTCGCCAAGGAAATCGAACTGGAAGACAAGTTCGAGAACATGGGCGCCCAGATGATCCGCGAGGTCGCCTCCAAGACCAATGACAAGGCCGGCGACGGCACCACCACCGCCACCGTCCTGGCCCAGGCCATCGTGGTCGAGGGCATGAAGTCGGTCGCGGCCGGCATGAACCCGATGGATCTGAAGCGCGGCGTCGACAAGGCCGTGCTCAAGGTCGTCGAGGAAATCACCAAGATCGCCCGCAAGGTCACGACCAACGACGAGATCGCCCAGGTCGGCACCATCTCGGCCAACGGCGACAAGGAAGTGGGCAAGATGATCGCCCGCGCCATGGAAAAGGTCGGCAACGAAGGCGTCATCACGGTTGAAGAAGCCAAGACCGCCGAGACCGAGCTCGACGTCGTCGAAGGCATGCAGTTCGACCGCGGCTACCTGTCGCCCTACTTCATCACCAACGCCGACAAGATGGAGGTTCAACTCGAAGAGCCGCTCATCCTGCTGCACGAGAAGAAGCTGTCCTCGCTGCAGCCCATGCTGCCGGTGCTGGAAGCCGTCGTGCAAAGCGGCCGTCCCCTGCTGATCATCGCCGAGGACATCGAAGGTGAAGCGCTGGCGACCCTGGTCGTGAACAAGCTGCGTGGCGGCCTGCGCGTCGCCGCCGTCAAGGCTCCGGGCTTCGGCGATCGCCGCAAGGCCATGCTGGAAGACATCGCCATCCTCACGGGCGGCCAGGTCATCAGCGAGGACCTGGGCATCAAGCTCGAGACCGTCACCCTGGACATGCTGGGCAAGGCCAAGAAGGTCACCATCACCAAGGAAGACACCACCATCGTCGACGGCGCCGGCCCCAAGGCCGAGATCGAAGCCCGCATCGGCCAGATCAAGAAGCAGGTCGAGGACACCACCTCCGACTACGACAAGGAAAAGCTGCAAGAGCGCCTGGCCAAGCTGGCCGGCGGCGTTGCGGTGGTCCGCGTCGGCGGCTCGACCGAGATCGAGGTCAAGGAAAAGAAGGACCGCGTCGATGACGCCCTCAACGCGACCCGCGCGGCCGTGGAAGAAGGCATCGTCCCCGGCGGCGGCGTGGCCCTGCTGAAGGCCTCGCTGGTCCTGAACGGCCTCAAGGGCGACAACGACGACCAGGACGCCGGCATCGCCATCGTCCGTCGCGCCCTGCAGGCCCCGATCCGTCAGATCGCCGAGAACGCCGGCGTGGAAGGCTCGATCGTGGTCGGCAAGATCCTCGAGAACAAGTCGGCCACCTTCGGCTTCAACGCCCAGACCGAAGAGTACGTCGACCTGGTCGCCGACGGCGTCATCGACCCCGCCAAGGTGGTCCGCACCGCCCTGCAGGACGCCGCCTCCGTGGCCGGCATCCTGATCACGACGGAAGCCGCCGTGGCCGACGCCCCCAAGAAGTCGGGCGGCAACGCCGGCGGCATGGGCGGCGGCGACATGGGCGGCATGGGCGGCATGGACTTCTAAGGAAGCCCACGACGTTCAGACGTCTACGAAACAGCGAGAGGGCGGGTCCGAAAGGGCCCGCCCTTTTTCTTTGCAACCGCCAGTTTCTACTATGTAGGGTTGCGGTCGGCAGATTGTCTAACGACCGCGAGTGGCTCAACGTCCCCTCGTGCAGCCTGCGGGGCCCAGATGAAGATTCGATCCATCCGTATTCAGAACTACAAGAGTTTCGACGATTCCGGCGACATCCAGCTCAATGATGGAATGAACGTAATTGTCGGGCAGAATAGCTCTGGAAAGACCGCATTTTTGGACGCCTTCCGTCTGTGGGCGAATGAGACTGTTCCACATAGGAGCCTTAAGAGAGACGAAGACACGCCTCTCTCTGCGCATTCCGTTTTCACGATTGAACTCACTCTTTCAGGGCGAGACATCAAACAAGCGCTACTCCGCAAGGGAACGGCGCAAATATACGTTCCTGAAGCCAACCAGGCCCCCATAGCTGAGATGGTAGAGCGCATGGTCAACGAAGGGACGACGAGCACCTTTTGGACGAGAGCTAAGGGTAGTTTTACGGCTGCGAAGCAGCCTGGCCACGGCCTATTTCCAGCGAAGCCCGGCGGAACGATGATTGTTACGAAAGTAACGGGAGATCGGAAGACCGGAACAATTTCTCATGGCGGGGCATCGCTAAGTGCAGGTGCCACAGACGAGTTCACGGCACTGGCCCAAGAGATTTACGCGAAGAACATATTCGTATTTTCTGCGGAGCGATACAATATTGGCAGGGTTAAACTCAAAGACGAATCTACGCTAGAACCCAACGCGGGCAATCTACCTTCTGTATTGGCTAAGCTCAATAAGAACCGTCGCGCATTCGATCAATATACAGAATTTGTGAGATACATATTTCCACACATTGACTCTGTGACAGTTTCGCAATCCGGAGATCAAGTGGAGATATTTGTCTACAATGTGGAGACTACGAGGCCAGACTTGGCAATGCCGCTATTGCAATCTGGAACTGGAATATCTCAGGTACTGGCAATTCTGTATGTTCTTATGACAGTAAAGGGTGGAGTGATAGTTATAGATGAACCGAATAGCTTTTTGCATCCTGGTGCAACCAAGAAGTTAATGCAGATACTCAGCGTATTCCCAAACAATCAGTATATTGTTTCCACGCACGCCACGGAAGTCGTATCTAGTTCGACTGTCGCAGAGGTGGTTGCGTTATCGATGGTGCGTGGTGAATCCATAGCTGCTCGCTATTCGACTAGTGAGGTCGACGGCGTGCGCGCTATACTGGCCGAAGTCGGATCTTCGATTGCTGACGTATTCGGTCTCGAGTCAGTTATCTGGGTGGAGGGGCAAACTGAGCAGGAATGCTTCCCTGCAATTCTCAGAGACGTTCTGAAGATTAGCTCAATCGGCGTCGCCTTTGTCGCAATGCGCCACACCGCGGATTTCGATCGAAAGAAAGGCGATCCGCGCGAGCCATGGGAAATCTATGATCGGCTGTCCAAAGGCACTGCGCTTGTTCCGCCCGCTCTGGCGTTCAGTTTTGACCGTGATGGCCGTTCAGACCAACAGATCGAGGATATGGAGAGAGCGTCGAAGGCGAAAGCACACTTCTTGCCGCGACTAACTTACGAAAATTACCTGTTGCATCCCAAAGCAATTGCTTCGGTCGTGGGGTCCGAACTGAGTATCGATCTCAGCGTGCAGAGGGTAGAGATCGAGTTGGATAAGATTTGTAAAGAATCAAAGATGGATGCCATAGAATTCGAAAAATCTTGCCGTGCCCCGATCATATTGAGAGACCTATTCTACATCTTGAGCGATAATAAATTGCGCTTCGACAAAATGAAACACTCACTCGCACTTACCCGGTGGTTGGTTTTGAACGACGCACCTTCACTTCAAGAGTTGGCTGACTTTGTCGTCGGATTAGTTCCAAAAACCATGAGGAAGGAACTTCCGACCGTTTTCAGCGAATAGAGCCCCGCGGGTCCTGTTCCCAACCGAAATCGCTCGGTCTGCTCCTTCCCACGGCTGTGGAGGGGGGAAGCGATGAGTCCGGCCGTTGTGCGTTCCACGGTCCGCCTCACCCCCGATACTCAAACTCCACCAGATACACCCGCTCCCCCGGCCCATGCTTGGCCGTCTTCAGCAGGTCCACCACGCCCGCGAACCCGCCGCGCCGCGCCAGCTCTGGGGTGATGTCGGCGAGGCTGATTTCGCTCAGGCGCGTGACGTGGATGGCGCCGGGGCCAGCGCGTAGCGGCCGCCGACCTTCACGTGCGGCTTCTGCCAGATGCGGACGCTGCAGGTGATCTCGCCGCGCATGATGGGTTCGCGCAGGCGCTTGGTGAACATCATCGGTCAGTGGCCAGGCCAAGGCGCGGTGACCAGCTTGAAGCTGCGCAAGTCGAAATGGTGGAAGCCGTCACGGTCGTAGGCGGCGCCTGTACACTCACAATAAACCCCAACCAGCAGGGTCTCATAGTCCGTCACACGCTGGTATTCAGCGTCGAGCTTCGCTCGATTTCCAGCGCTGTCGTCGATGAAGACGAGATCGTCGGGGCCCCGAGTTTGGCTCTGGCGCTCCAAATAGACCCCGCCGTGAATGTCGTTGAGCACCCTGAACCGCTCGGTGGTGATGGCGCAGCCAGAGCAGCTCGGTTGGGGCGTCTCGTCGATCACCTCAGGTGCGAGTGAAGCGAGCAACAACGACGCCGACAGCACCATTCCCAGCACGGTCAATTCTCCTGCCGCAGCCCGCGCCGCGCGCGGAGCCCGCCCTTCTTCTCTTGGTGGATTGCCGCGCTCGGGGAGAGGCCTGTCAAGGATTTACGGCTCCGCCGCCCCCCGCCTTCGCGGGGGGTCCTTGACAGGCCTCTCCCCGAGCGGACCCTCGCCTGCAAGAGAAGAAGGGCCGAAACCGCCGCTGCGGCGGCCGTCACTTTCCCAACGTCCCCCCAAGATCGTCACCCTCGGGCTTGTCCCGGGGGTCCAGGTTGTCCGTCGCACGGTGGTTGGCGTTCAGGCGCGATGGTCGGCGCCGGTCTGGCAGGCGTGGTGCGCGCTGCGACCCTGGACCCCCGGGACAAGCCCGAGGGTGACGACGGAAAGGGTGTGCGAGACATCGCAGGCGCGGAGCGGCGAGTTCGTCCCGCGATACCTCGCCTTAACCGGATCGCCCCCTTCATGATCCTTCACTCTGCGCGCCTGCCTGGCGCGCCCACCGAAGGACCCCCGCATGGCCCGCGGCCGCCGCTTCCCGCTCCTGCGCCTCGCCGTCGTGGCCGCCGCCCTGGCGGCATCCAGCCTTCCCGCCGGCGCCGCCCTGGCCCGCCAGACAGGGCCCGCCGTGGTGCGCCAGGTCACCCGCCTCGCGCTCGGCCCCAATCGCGGCATCGCCCTGCAGGACGGCATGGACGTGACGGCGGCGGAGTCGACGCTGTGGGCGCGGCCGGGGTCGAATTTCTGGCAGCTGCAGCCCTCGCACGGGACGGAGCTGGCCACCGACGGGGTGACCACGCGGCGCGGGGCGGCCGGGTGCAACGCCGCGCGCTGGGGCTCGCCGCTGGCCTCCTCGCCGCTGCGGGCGGGGACCTTCTACTGCGTGAAGACCTGGACCGGCCTGATCGGCGAGGTGAAGATCGAGCAGGTCACGCCGACCCAGGTGGTGATCAGCTACACGCTCTGGCGCGGGCGCTAGGGCGGGCGCGGCCGCCGGGCCGTCAGCAGCGGCGGGCGTGTCAATGCGCCACAGGCCGCCGCATCCTAATTCTTCAGGCTCTCCGGCGCGTCATGGCGGTCGCAACCGGAATTGCCCATGAAAAGTTCAGCAGCCGCGAACCGCCCCCTGCATCGGCTCGTCTACCGCAGCCGCATCACCCCAGCCACGGCGGCGAACCTCGACCACGAGCTGCGCTCGATCCTGGCCAGCGCCATCGCCAACAACCGGCGCGACGCCATTTCGGGCCTGCTGATCGTCGTCCAGGACAGTTTCGTCCAGGCGCTGGAAGGCTCGGCAGACAAGGTGCTGCACACCTTCGGCGCCATCTCGCGCGACCCGCGCCACACTGAGGCGGCGGTGATCTCAGCCGGGCCGGTGGAGGCGCGGCTGTTCAGCGACTGGAACATGTGCGCCCGCATCCTGGCGCCGTCGGACCGGGCCATCATCGACGTCATCGACGCCCGGGGCGCCTTCGACCCGGCGAAGCTGACGGCGGCCGCGGGGCTGCGCCTGCTGCTCGCCGTCGCCGACATCCAGCGCCGCACCGCGCTAAGCGCCCTGGTGGCCTAGGAGAGTTTGGCCCCGGTCCGCACCGCCTCCACAATCCGCCGCACCGCGTCGGCCACCACCTGCGGTTCGTCCAGCGGAACGGTGTGGCCGCTGTTGGCCGCCACGATCAGCACGCTGTCGCTCGACAGGGCCGCCAGCGCTTCCTGGCCCTCGCGGTGGGCGATGTCGTCGGCGCTGGGGGGCGTGGCCGCCTTGCCGCGGCGGATGACGATCAGGGGCAGGTTCCCCAGGGTCCCGAAGGCGCCGGGCTGTTTCATCGCCGGCGGCAGGCGGTTCCAGGCCTCGAACTCCGCCTTCACGCCCTTCAGGATCTCGGGCGTGAAGCTCATCACCACCTCCGGCGCGGTGCCGGCGGGCAGGCCGATGACCGGCTGGCCGGGCGCGGCGTTGGCGGTCGCCTGGTCGATCTGGGGAATGACGGCGGCGGAGGCGGCGTCGAAGCCCTCAGCGTCGCGGTCGCTGGTGGCCTCGACCAGCACCACGCCGGCGACGTCGCGCGGATGGGCGCGGACATAGGCGCGGGCCAGCAGGCCGCCGAAGGAATGGCCGACCAGGATCACCGGCCGCCTGATCCCGGCCGCCTGCAGCAGCGCCTGCAGGTCGGCGGTCATGCCGTCCAGGGTCCAGCCGGCCGGGGCCGGATCGCTCCAGCCCATGCCGGCGCGATCATAGGTGCAGACGCGGGTGCCGGGCGCCGCGGCCACGATGGCGGCCTGGGCGGCGCCGTTGGTGGAGTTGGCGGTGTACTGCGACAGGCCCGCCTCGATGATCACCGTGGGACCGGCGGGCGTTTCGGGGCCCTTGCACAGCAGGTGCAGCCGCCGGCCGCCGCCGACCGCGACCAGGCGCCCGGGAGGGGCGGGGCGGACGTAGCCGCCGGCGGGGGCTGGGGCTTGCGCCGCTCCGTTCTGGGCGACCGCGGGGGCGACGCTGGCGGCCAGGGCGATGGAAAGGTTCAGCACGAAGACAGTCAGGATGGCGCGCAGCATGGGGCGTCCTCCGGATGGGGGGTTGAGGGAAACGCGAACGGGTGGGTTCAGGCGGTGGTGTCGGCCCGGCCTGCTCGGGCTATCGCCTCAGCGGTCGCCGCCGCGCCGTCATTCTCGGACTTGATCCGAGGACCACTGGAACACTTCATCCAGCGGTTTGCCGAACACCTCGGCGATGCGGAAGGCGGCCTCCAGGGAGGGGGAGTACTTGTCGGCCTCGATGGCGGCGATGGTCTGGCGGGTGACGCCGATGCGCTGGCCCAGTTCGGCCTGGCTCATCTCGCCATTGAGAAAGCGCAGGGTGCGGATCTGGTTGGTGATCCTGCCCCGGTTCATTTCACGCCCTGGCGGTAGCCGACGACGATCATGGCGTAGCGCAGCATCTCGGCGATGACCACGCCGCCGACCATCTGGTTGACGATGTGCCAGCCCGAAGTGGTGAAGGGCAGGAAGCCGCCGACGTAGAGGGCGCAGGTGATCAACGCATAGTAGGCCAGGGTGTTGGCGCGCCGGTCGACGGCCCGGTCGCGCTCGTCGGCGGGGCCGCGCTCGTCCCTGGGCGTGCTCACGCGGATGAACAGCCGCCCCAGCAGGGTCAAGACGGCGTTGCCGCCCGCGGCCAGGGCGAACAGCTTCATCAGCGCGAAGTTGGGCAGGGGCTCATCCAGCAGCGGAGAGTTCCAGGTGTAGGCGAAATAGGGGCCGTAGCAGACGGCCATCCCGATCAGCGACAGCCAGGCGATCTTTTCACGATAGGGCACGACGAACCTCCGGTGTTCGGTTGATTTGTCATGATGTAAAGAAAACCAAACATCATGTCAACAGGCGCGAACTTCCAACCGAAGCGGCCCGTCCCGCCTCAGGCCGCCGGGCGATCCGAACCGGGATCCTCCGCGCCGCCCGCCTCGCCGCCGCCGGGGGCGTTCAGGGCCGGGTCGGGCGCGGCCGGATCGGCCGCGGGCGCCGGCTCCGCACTGAGGTCGAGCGGGCGGGCGGAGGCAGGCTTCTTGCCCCCGCCGAACAGCCGCTTCACCCAGCCGACGAGCGCCGCGAACCCCGCCGCGATCAGCACGAAGGCCTTCTTGCCGAAGGCCAGCAGCAGCCCCAGCAGGCCGATCTTCTTGGCCGCCGCCAGACCCAGGCCCGCCGCCAGCAGGCCGGCCACGCCGTAGGCGGCCTTGTTGTCGCCCTCGCGGTAGTCGGTGAAGCGGGCGCCGGGGTCGTAGGCCACGACCGACTGCAGGCTCTCGCCGGCGCGCCGCACGGCCGGCAGGTCGGCCATGGTGGCCACGATGTTGACGCTGAGCACGCCTTCGCGCCCCAGCATGCGCAGGTCGTAGTTGAGGGTGTGGTCAGCCTGGCCGGTGAAGGTGATGTCCTTGGCCCAGATCAGGGTGTGGTGCGCGGCGTCATAGGACGGCGGCTGGGCCCAGCCGGCCAGGTGGGTGGCCGGGAAGCCGGCCTGCTCGCGCTGCCGGTTCTCCTCCGTCTCCCCGTCGCGCAGCTGGGTGAGAAGCTCGCCCGGCTTGATGTCATCGGCGTCCTTGTCGGTGACGAAGCCCGATTTCTCGAAGCTGATCACCGCGCCCCAGGTGTCCTCGAAGGGCGACTTGCCGGCCGGAAACACCATGCCCAGCACGCCGTTGACCGCGTCCGGCGGATTGCCCCAGCCGGTCGTCAGCACCTTCTTGGCGTCGGCCGCGCCGATGAAATAGTAGCCCTGCGCCAGATTGAGCGTGACCTTGGCCTCCGGGATGGTGACCGAGCCGGTGCGGCGGGTGAGCGAGGCGTCGAGCTGCTGCAGTTGGCGCAGCTGGGCTTCTTCCTGGGGCGTCAGAGGTCGCTGGGCCCCGGCCTCTCCGGGCGCCGCGGCCGGCGCCGGATCGGGCGCGGCGTGGACGGTTGCGGCCGGGCCGCCGACGACGAACAGCGCCGCCAGGGCGCAAGCAAAGCGTTTCACAAGAGTGTCCCCCGGGCCGAGAGTCGGCCGCCGCATGCAACCCTAGACAGTCTGGCCGGGCGCCCGCAACGGCCGGATTGCCGCGCCTTGCCCAGACCTTGGCCTAGAGGCCCTGACGGCCGCGCGCGTTGGCGTCGAGGTTGCGCCCCGTGAAGCCGCGCTTCTCGCCCGGGTCGGGGCGGTCCGCGACGGCGGTCGCCGAAGCGGGCCTGGGGCCGCCGATCACCCGCTCGCGGCTGATGCGCACGAAGGCCGAGTGGCAGCCGGCGCAACGCAGCTTGCCGGCCACGGCGGTGAGGCGCTTGGCGGTGTCGCGGCGCAGGTGGAGCTTGATCAGGTCCGGCGGCCAGGCGGCGTGGCGATGGCAGGAGACGCACTCGATGCTGAGCGTGACCCTGGCCTCGATCAGCTCCCACACCCGCGCCTGCTCCAGGTCGGCGGTGATGCGGAAGGTGGCGTCCCGCTCGGACATGGGCATGGCTCAGAGCCTGGGAGTCGGAGTCATGCCCAGGGCCCGTTCGGCCAGGTCGAGCGCCGCGATCAGCGCGTTCAGGGCCTCGCGCTCGGCCGTGCCGGGCCCGAACACCGCGGTCAGGTCCGGCGTGCGGCGGCGGCATTCGGCCATGGCCTCGAAGGCCCGGTCCAGAGTCTGGGTCAGCATGCTCTCCCCCTTTCGATGTTCCTGAAATGTTCTCCTTTGCCTCGCGCCTGTCAATCGCGCCGGGCGCGAAGCCTGGGGAGCGATAACGCCGCTCGCCCGCGTGGCGCGGCGGCCATAGGCCCGGCGCGGCCGGGGCCTTATAGTGAAGCCGGCTGCGGAAACGGGCCGATCGGGGAGCACAGCATGCAGCCGGAAGTCCTGGCCTTCTTCCACAGTCCGACCAACACCGTGACCTACCTGGTCTGGGACGGCGAGACCAAGAAGGCGGTGGTCATCGATCCGGTGATGGATTTCGACGCCGCCTCGGCCAAGCTGTCGACCGACAGCGTGCACCGGGTGCTGACCGCGGCGCGCGACCGCGGGCTGAAGATCGAGTGGGTGCTGGAGACCCACGCCCACGCCGACCACCTGTCGGCGGGCGACCACATCCGCAAGCTCACTGGCACGCCCGTGGCCATCGGCTCCGGCATCCTGGAGGTGCAGAAGACCTTCGCGCCGATCCTGGGGGTGGAGGAGCTGAAGGCCGGAGGCGGGGACTTCGACCGGCTGCTCAAGGACGGCGAGACCATCGCGCTGGGCGCCCTGAAGATCGAGGTGATGCAAACCCCCGGCCACACCCCGGCCTGTGTCAGCTACCGCATTGGCGACGCGGTGTTCGTGGGCGACACCCTGTTCATGCCGGACTTCGGCACGGCGCGGTCGGATTTCCCCGGCGGCGACGCGCGCACGCTGTATCAGTCGATCCAGCGGCTGCTGGCCCTGCCGCCCGCGACCCGCGTCTACGTTGGCCACGACTATTTACCGAAGGACGGCCGGAAGGAATTCGCCTGGACCACCACCGTGGAGGCCGAGAAGGCGGGCAACATCCACGTCGGCGCCGGCAAGGACGAGGCCGCCTTCGTGAGCATGCGCCAGGCCCGCGACGCCACCCTGCCGACGCCGGGGCTTCTGCTGGCGGCGCTGCAGGTGAACATCCGCGCCGGAGCCCTGCCGGCCGCCGACCGGGAAGGGCGACGGTTCCTGAAGTTGCCGCTCAATCCGGCGCTCTAGGCAGCAAACGCCCAAGCCGCGCGGCAATTTCCGCCGTCGCGCCTAAGGTGAAGCTTGCGGCATTGCGGTAAATTTCCTAGATAAATCAACGCATTGAATGGTTAACGCGGGCCCGGCCCGGCGCTTGCAGCGCAGGGTCCGAATAAGCCCAGCGCAGCAGGCGCTACCAGCCCGATCGACGATCGCCATGCGCTCCGCCGAACTGCTTAATCTCGCCGCCGTCGCGGCCCGCGTCCCCGACGCCAAGGCCGCCGCCCGCTCGGCCGGCGAAGCCGACGCCTTCGCCAGGGCGCTGGACAGCCACGCCCGTACCGCGGCCGACGCCGCCCGCAGCGACGTGGGCGCCGGCGACGGACACTGTGGCGTCGCCCCGACCTCGACCGGTGCGAACGAGGTCGCCCAGAGCGACACCGCCGCCGCCGACGCTGTCACGCCCCGCACGCCGCGTGACCCTCCGGTGCGCTCGCCGCGCGGCGAGCACGGACTGTTGGGGTCGGGCAACATGGCCGAGACGGCCGCGGCCCGCAGCGACTGGCGCGACTTCCTGCGCAACCTTCGCCAGATGCTTTCCGGCGCCAGCCACGCAGATCCCACGGCCGACGCCGCCGCCGACCCGACCGCGCGCACCAGCGGAACCTCGACCCCCAAGACCACCGACGCCCCGGCCGCCGCCACGCCCTTCGGCGAGGCGCTGACCGCGCTCCGCGCCGCGATCCAGGCCGCCCTGGCCGACCCCGCCGCCAACGCCGCCACGCCCGGCCAGCTGCCCCCCGCGGTGCAGACGGCGCTGGACGCCGCCATCGCCGCGGCCCCGGCGCAGCTGCAGGGCCGGTTGCAGAACTTCGGCCAGCGCCTGACCGACCGCCTCGCCGCCGCCATGGCGGCGGCCGACGGGACCACGGCCGACCCGGCCCAGGTCGCCGCCGGAGCCTCGGAGAAGACCCACAGCCAAGGCGCCCTGGCGTCCGCCCTGCTGGCGGCGCTGAACGGTCCCGCCAACGGCTCGGCCCTGGCGATGCTGAATGACATCAAGGCCCGGGGCGACCTCGCCGATCAGCTGAAGGCCAGCGCGGCGACCGCCGCCGAGGCCTCCGCGAAGCCCGCTTCCAGCCGCACCGCCCCGGTCCCGACGACCGCCGGCGGGACCGACACGGCCAAGGCGCCGCACGCCGCGGCGGCCACGCCGGACCCCACGTCCGCCAAGACCGAGGTCGCGGCGCCGGCGGCGCAGGCCGCCATCGACTCCGCAACGCCCGCAGCCGCCAACGCCGAGACCGCGCTTGCCGCCGGCCCCGACAGCACCGTCGCGGCCGAAACCGCGGCCAAGACGTCCGCGGCGCCGCTGCAGGCCGCGGTCGACGCCCGGGCCGCCGCCGCCGCGGTCGCGACGCGGGGCGCGCCGGAACTTGTGGCCCAGATGGCCGCCACCATCTCCCGCAAGCTGGAAGGCCGCATTACCCGCTTCAACATGGAGCTGAACCCCGCCGAAATGGGCCGGGTCGACGTCAAGCTATCCATCGAGGCGGACGGGCGGGTCGCCGCCCAGATGTCCTTCGACAACCCCGCCGCCGCCGCCGACATGCGCGGCAAGGCCGACGACCTGCGCCGCCAGCTCGAGCAGGCCGGCTTCACGGTCGCCAGCGAGGACCTGACCTTCACCGACCGCCAGCCGGGCCAACAGTTCGCCGGGACCGGGCGCGAGGAGGCGACCCCAGAGGTCGCGCGCGGCCGCGCCTTCCGCGAGGCCGAACGCACCGCGCGCCTCGCCGAGGACGCGGGCCGCTTGAGCAACCGGGCCGTACTGGGCCTGGACATGAGGGTCTGACGCGATGGCGAACCCGATCAGTTCAGTTGGCGCGGCCCAGCAGGCCGTCACCACCGGCACCGCCGGCCTGGCCCAGAATTACGAGACCTTTCTGTCGCTGCTCACGGCGCAGCTGAAGAACCAGGATCCGACCTCACCGGTGGATTCCAACGCCTTCACCGCCCAGCTGGTGCAGATGTCCGGCGTCGAGCAGCAGCTGCTGACCAACCAGCTGCTCACCTCCCTCGTCGGCCAGAACCAGGGGGGGCTGACCAATGGCGTGGCCTACATCGGCAAGCAGGTCACCGCCGCCTTCGCCTCGACCGAGCTGCAGAGCGGCAAGGCCAACTGGAGCTACGAGCTGGCCGGCGACGCCGCCGACGTGCAGCTGCAGGTCGTCGATTCCTCCGGCAAGGTCGTGTGGCAGGGCTCGCCGCCCGACAAGACCACCGGCATTCACGACTTCGTCTGGGACGGCAAGAACACCGCGGGCCAGCAACTGCCCGACGGCGGTGTCTACACCCTGAAGATCGCGGCCAAGAACGGCGACACGGCGGTGGCCGCCCAGGTCCTGACTCGCGGCCTGGCCACCGGCGTCGAGATGTACAACGGGGCCGCCTACGTCACCATCGGCGGGGCCATCGTCCCGCTCACCGATGTCATCAGCGTCGAGACGCCGCCCGCGTCGACGACCGGATGATCGAAACCGAGACGCATCGCCAAAACGGCGGTGTGACCTGGGGCCTCAAGACCCCGACGCAGCACGCGCAAATCTCATCGTAACGGGGACAGGATTTCCATGAGCATCAACAGCGCCATGCTCGCCGGCGTGTCGGGACTGACGGCCAATTCCGCCGCGCTCGCCGCCATTTCGGACAACATCGCGAACGTGAACACGGTCGGCTACAAGCGCAGCCAGTCGCAGTTCCAGACCATCGTCACCAGCCAGGCCGCCGTCGGGGCCTATTCGGCCGGCGGCGTCCAGGCGCGCACGCGCGCCTACGTCAGCCAGCAGGGGCTGCTGCAGCGCACCAGCTCCAACACCGACCTGGGCATCGCCGGGGCCGGCTTCTTCGTGACCACCCAGAAGCCCGAGGGTCTCGACTCCACCGACGCGCGCCTGTTCACCCGGGCCGGCTCGTTCCAGGTCGATGACCTGGGCTATCTGCGCAATTCCGCGGGCCTCTACCTGCAGGGCTGGACCGCGGATTCCGACGGCGCGATCACGATTGACCCCTCCGACATCACCCGTCTGAACTCGATCAATGTCGGCACCGTCGGCGGCGCCGCCGAGCAGACCACCCGCGTGGGCGTCAACGCCAACCTTAAATCCAGCCAGCCGCTGTCGAGCGAGCTGGGAACCTACAACGCCCTGACCAACTCCATGGCCATGTACGACCCGGAAACGGGCGCGGGCGTGAAGCCGGACTTCGAGATCCAGATGCCGATCTCGGACTCCAAGGGCGGGCAGCGCACGGTCGCCATCTCGTTCCTCAAAAGCGCGGTCCCCAACCAGTGGCTGGCCGAAATTCGCGCCATCCCGGCCTCGGACGTCACCACCGGCGCGGGCCTGGCCAACGGCCAGATCCGTACGGGCGTGGTGCAGTTCACCTCCGACGGCCGCCTGGACATGGACAACACCACCCTGTTCGCGGACTCCAACAACCCGATGATCAACATCGGCCCCTCTTCCGCCGCAGCGCCGGCGGCGGGCGAGGTCAACTGGGCCAGCGGGCTGGGCATCAACGCCCAGGACGTGAACTTCGAATTCTCCGCCGGCGCCGGCGGCCTGACCCAGTACGACAGCCAGTCGGTCGTCCAGGCGGTCACCACCAACGGCACCGCCTTCGGCAACCTTACAAACATCCAGATCGACGAAGAGGGCTTCGTCACCGCCATCTTCGACAACGGCATCACCCGCCGCATCGCCCAGGTCGCCATCGCCACCTTCCCCAACCCGGATGGGCTCAATCCGGTGTCGGGCAACGCCTATCGGGTCTCGGACTCCAGCGGCACCTTCAACCTGAAGGCGCCCGGGACCGGCGGCGGCGGGCTGCTGTCGCCCTCGACGCTGGAGGCCTCGACGGTCGACCTGTCGTCCGAGTTCACGGGCCTGATCACGACCCAACGCGCCTACTCGGCTTCGTCGAAGATTATCACCACTGCGGACGAGATGCTGGCCGAGCTGATCAGAATTAAGAGCTGATTAGTAAACTCAAGAACGTAGTAAATGAATCCTTTCTCACCACACCACGCGCCGCATCAACTGCAAGGCTTGGCGATTAGCTCTTCCTTTACTGTCGCAATTAAGCCGATGTTATGCCCGCGCCCTTATTGTGACCGTGTGGTGATGGTGAGAGAGGCGTAAAGCCCATGCTTCAAGAGCAACGCCTTAATGGCAATGGCGAGAGATATATCGTGGGTCCGACAGGGGCTGCCTTGACCTTGGCTGACTTGCCGCCGGCGAACACCCAGCGTTGGGTGATCCGCCGCAAGGCCGAAGTCGTGGCCGCCGTTCGCGGCGGTCTGCTGACCCTGGAAGAAGCGTGCGAGCGCTATCGACTGACCACCGAGGAATTCCTCGGCTGGCAACAGTCGATCGATCGCTGGGGCATGGCGGGCCTTCGCACGACGCGGATTCAGCAATACCGCTGAGGACGCCTGAAGATCAGCTCGGGGGCCGCGCTCGAAAGGGCGCGGCCCCTGTGCGTCTGACGGGCGCCTAACGTTTGCCCGGACCGGCGTCGGCCTGCATCAGGGCCTGGATCGGCGGCACCGGCAATTCGTCGAGCCGCAGCATGCGGTCGGCATTCTTGTCGAGGCGCCCAAACCGGCGCTTGGCCGCTGCGGTCCACTCGTCGCGGGTGACGATGGTGTTGAAATCGGTGTCCGCCCCTGTCACCGGCTCAGGCTCGTTCAGCAAGGAATAGAAGCCGGCCCCCTCGCTGGGAGGCCTCAGCCGGTTGGCGCCGCCGTTGGGCGGAGGCATGGCGCGCATGGCGTCCGTTGGGTGATCGCGGCTTCGATCGCCGCTCAGCATCGGGATCTTCTTCACGATCTCGGGGGCGATATTCGTTTCGTAGGCCACCGTCTCGGCATTGCTCAGCTTGCCGTCATGGTTGGTGTCGAGCGCGTCAAAGAAGCGCGCCCCGTCGGCGTTGAATTCCGCCGGGCTCAAGGCCCCGTCATGGTCGGCATCGGCGCCGGCGAACCACTTGGCCAGGGGATAGGCCTCCCCCGGTCCGGCCCGGAAGGGTTCGCCCGCAGGGCTTATGAACAGGCCGGCAGGCGGTGCGGGCTGGGCCGCGGCTGCTCCGGCGGAGGCCACGACAACGGCGATCAACAGTGGACGAAACATGCGGGTCTTCTCCGACAGCCCCTGAAGGGTTGCAACGGCGATTGGGCCAAAATCAGTCTCGCTGATCTCGGCTCCGAAATACGAATTTAATCACCTCTTTACCATGAACCCGGAAATTCCTGCCTAGCGGGAACTGCTCGAAGGGCGTCCGCAGTCATTGGGGCGGGGCGTCCAAGCGTGTTTGCAGGCTTACAGAGGTTCGGTATCGGGCGTTGGGGCGTTGTCCTCGGCGCAGCCGCGGGCGCCGCGATCCTGCTCATCTTCCTGATGCTCAAGGTCGGGACCGAGCCGTCGGCGCTGCTCTACGCCAATCTGGACCTGAAGGAAGCGGCCGACATCACCGCCGCGCTCGACTCCGCGAACATCAAGTACGAGGCCAAGGGCGACGGCTCCACCATCATGGTGGCGCGCGACAAGGTCGCATCGACGCGACTGATGCTGTCCTCGAAGGGCCTGCCGACCTCCGGTTCGGTGGGCTACGAGATCTTCGACAACGCCTCGGCGCTGGGCCAGACCGACTTCGTCCAGAACCTGAACCGGCAACGGGCGCTGGAGGGCGAACTGGCGCGAACCATTCGCTCCCTCGACGGCGTCACATCGGCGCGCGTCCACCTGGTGCTGCCCCGGCGGCAGCTGTTCGAGGAGGAGGCCGGGGCGCCCACGGCCTCCATCGTCGTCGGCCTCGGCCACCGCGATCTGTCCGCCGACCAGGTGCGCTCGCTGCGCAACCTGGTCGCCGGCGCGGTGCCCAATCTCAAGCCTGAGCACGTCACGGTGATCGACGAGACCGGCAAGATGCTGGCCGCCGGCTCGGAGGACGACGGCGGCCTGGCCGGCGAGGCGTCCGACCGCAAGGCCGAGGTGGAGGCGCGTATCCGCCAGGCCATCCGCGACGTGGTCGAGGGTGTGGTGGGGCCCGGCAAGGCGCGCGTGCAGGTCACCGCCGAGGTCGACCAGACCCGGGTCACGTCCCAGCAGCAGACCTTCGACCCCGACGGTCAGGTGGTTCGCTCCACCACCACCAATGAAGAGAAATCGTCCGACGGCTCCGCCTCGCCCGATGGCGCGGTGGGCGCGGCCGCCAACATGCCCGGCGGGGCCGCGCCGGCCCTGGGCGCGTCCAACACCTCGACCAGCGGAACCACGGGAGAGACCACCAACTACGAGATCTCCAACACCACCCGCACCGAGGTGATCGAGCCGGGCGCAATCAAGCGACTGTCCGTCGCTGTCGCGGTCGATGGCGTCTCGACAGTCGGCGCCAACGGCAAGACCACCTACGCGCCCCGCTCGGCCGCCGACATGGCCAAGATCGAAAAGCTGGTGCGCTCGGCCATGGGCTTCGACCAGTCGCGTCAGGACCAGGTGCAGGTGCTGAACGTGCGCTTCGCCCGCGAGGCCGACGGCGTGCCCGGCGCCGAAGCCGGCCCCTCGCCCTTCTCGTTCGACAAGAACGACATCATGCGTTTCATCGAACTGGGCGTGCTGCTCGTGGTCGGCCTGCTGATCATCTTCCTGGTGGTGCGTCCGCTGCTGAAGTCGGCTGGCGCGCCGGGCGTCGGCGGATCCTATCCGTCGCCGGCCCTGGCCATGGCCTCCGGCGGCGCGCCGCAGCTGACCGACGGCTCCAATGTCGTGAACTTCACCCAGGCCGGGTCCGCGGGCGGGCAGCTGAGCCTGCCGGGCCCCAGCGAAATGGACCAGCGCATCGACATCGCCCGCATCGAAGGCGCGGTGAAAACCTCGTCGGTGAAGCGCGTGGCGGAGTTCGTTGAAAACCACCCGGAGGAGTCGGTTTCGATTCTTCGCGGGTGGTTGCACGAGACCTGACCCATGGCCATCCGGGTCACCAAGCGCGCGGTCGAGGATCCCAAGAAACTCACGGGTCCCGAGAAGGCCGCCATCATCCTGCTGGCGCTCGGCGAGGACCATCACCGGCTGTGGCAGAGCCTTGACGAAGACGAGATCAAGGAGATTTCCCAGGCCATGTCCAGCCTGGGCACGGTCACGTCCGCGGTGGTCGAACAGCTGATGATCGAGTTCGTCTCGGGCATGAGCGGCGCCGGCTCGGTGATGGGCAGCTTCGAGCAGACCCAGCGCCTGCTCGCATCCTTCATGCCCGGCGACCGGGTCGAAGGCCTGATGGAGGAGATCCGCGGTCCGGCCGGTCGCACGATGTGGGACAAGCTGGGCAATGTGAACGAGGCGGTGCTCGCCAACTACCTGAAGAACGAATACCCCCAGACCGTCGCGGTGGTGCTGTCCAAGATCAAGGCCGAGCACGCCTCGCGCGTCCTGGCCGCCCTGCCCGAAGACTTCGCCCTGGAGTGCGTGCAGCGGATGCTGCGCATGGAGCCGGTGCAGCGCGAGATCCTCGACAAGATCGAGCAGACCCTGCGCAACGAGTTCATGTCCAACCTGGCGCGCACCTCCAAGCGCGACAGCCACGAGATGATGGCGGAGATCTTCAACTCCTTCGACCGTCAGACCGAGGGCCGCTTCATCGCCGCCCTGGAGGAACGCAACCGCGAGGCGGCCGAGCGCATCCGCGCCCTGATGTTCGTCTTCGAGGATCTCTCCAAGCTCGATCCGGGCGGGGTGCAGACCCTGCTGCGGGCCGTGGAGAAGGACCAGCTGGGTCTGGCGCTGAAGGGCGCGTCGGACGCCCTGCGCGAGATGTTTTTCTCAAACATGAGCGAGCGCGCCTCGAAGATCATGCGCGAAGACATGGAGTCGATGGGCCCGGTGCGTCTGAAGGACGTGGACGCCGCCCAGATGGCCATGGTCCAGGTCGCCAAGGACCTCGCCGCCAAGGGCGAGATCATGCTGGCCGGCCAGGGCGGCGACGATGAGTTGATCTACTGATGGCCGCCCCCCTGAACCCCGCCGAGAAGGGCGAAAGCCGCAAGTTCTCCTTCGACACCGTCTTCGATGGCGGCGGCGACGTGATCTCCGCGCCGCTGCGGGTGCGGCGCAACTACTCCGCCGACGAGGCCGAAGCGCTGCGGGAGCAGGCCTTCCGCGACGGCGAGGCCACGGCGCTGGCTTCGATGCAGGGCATCCAGGCCCAGGCCCTGGCGGACCTGGCCGAGTCGGCGCGCGCCGGGCTCGCGGCGCTCAGCCAGGTCGCCCACAATCACCGAGTCCACGCCGCCGGCCTGGCCATGGCCTGCGGCCGCGCCATCGCCGATGCGGCGCTGCTGAAGTTTCCCGAGGCGCCCCTGCAAGCGGCGATGGAGTCGCTGGCGCGGGAGTTCAATGACGCCCCGCGCCTGACCCTGCGCACCGCCGCCGATCCCGGCCAGTTCGGCGAGCTGGTCGAGCAGATGGCGCGCGACATCGGCTATCCGGGGCAGATCGTGGTCAAGCCCGATCCGGGTCCCAGCGGCGCCGCCTTCAGCCTGGATTGGGCCGATGGTTCGGCTGTGTTCAACCCCGACGCCACCGCCGCCCGCATCGCCGACGTGGTCGCCTCCGCGCTCGCCGCCGACCGACTGCATGCCGATCCCATCGACCTTACGCCTGACCCGGACGGAGACCTCTGATGTCTGAAGACACTGATCTGACGCTCGAGGAGTTCCCCGAGGGCACCGCGCTGGCGACCACCTCCGACGAGCCGGACAAGACCGCCTCAGACCTGGCCCCGGTGTTCGACGTGCCGGTCAACATCTCGGCGGTGTTGGGCAAGGCGCACATGACCGTCGCGCAGCTGCTCAAGCTGGGCAACGGCAGCGTGCTGGAGCTGGACCGCAAGGTCGGCGAGGCCATCGATATCTACGTCAACAACCGGCTGGTGGCCCGCGGCGAGGTCGTCGTCGTCGACGAGCGCCTGGGCGTGACCATGACGGAAATCATCAAGAGTGAAGACGCGGCCGCCTGAACGGGCGAGCCTCTGAAGGAGAATACCCATGCGGCTTCTGGTAGTCGGACGACTGAGCGGTCAGCTCGCCGCCGCCGTGAAGATGGCGATGAGCCAAGGCGCCAAGGTGGGCCACGTGGAAACGTGCGCCCAGGCCACCGACGCGCTGCGGCGCGGGCAGGGGGCCGATCTCCTGATGGTCGACTACGAGCTCGACATCAAAGCCCTGATCGAGGCCAACGAGGCCGAGCGCATCCATGTGCCGGTGGTGGCCTGCGGCGTCGGCGCCGATCCGCAGAAGGCCGCTGACGCGATCCGGGCGGGCGCCAAGGAATTCATTCCACTGCCGCCGGACGCCGAGCTGATCGCCGCGGTGCTGGCGGCCGTCGCCGACGACGAGCGGCCGATGGTGGTCAACGATCCGGCCATGCTGTCGGTGATCGCCCTGGCCGACCAGGTCGCGGCCTCGGAGGCCTCGATCCTGATCACCGGCGAGAGCGGCGTGGGCAAGGAAGTGATGGCCCGCTACGTCCACCAGAAGTCCCGCCGCGCCCAGCGCCCCTTCATCTCGGTCAACTGCGCCGCCATCCCCGAGAACCTTCTGGAGAGCGAGCTGTTCGGTCACGAGAAGGGCGCCTTCACCGGCGCCGTCGCGCGGCGCATCGGCAAGTTCGAGGAAGCCGACGGCGGCACCCTGCTGCTCGACGAAATCAGCGAGATGGACGGCCGGCTGCAGGCCAAGCTGCTGCGCGCCCTGCAAGAGCGCGTCATCGACCGGGTCGGCGGCCAGAAGCCGGTCAAGGTCAACATCCGCGTCATCGCCACCTCCAACCGCGACCTCGCGGCCGCCGTGCGCGAGGGGACCTTCCGCGAGGATTTGCTCTACCGCCTCAACGTCGTGAACCTGCGCCTGCCGCCGCTGCGCGAACGGCCGGGCGACGTCGGCGTCATGGCCGCCCACTTCGTCAAGAAGTACGCCGCCGCCAACGGCGTGGCCGAGCGGCCGCTGTCGGACGAGGCGCTGCGGCGGCTGCGCGGCCACAGCTGGCCGGGCAACGTGCGCGAGCTGGAGAACGCCATGCACCGCGCCGTCCTGCTGGCGACCGGAGCGGAGATCGACGAGCTGGCCGTCCGCCTCCCCGACGGGCAGCCGCTGTCGGCGCCGGGCGAGGGCGTGGCGGGCCGCGCGGCCCAGATGGCCGACGCCGTCTCGCGCGCCTTCGTCGGCCAGACCGTCGCCGAGATGGAGCAGGCGCTGATCCTCGACACCCTGGTGCACTGCCTGGGCAACCGGACCCACGCCGCCAACATCCTGGGCATCTCGATCCGCACCCTGCGCAACAAGCTCAACGAGTACGCGGGCCTGGGCGTCATGATCCCGGCGCCGCAAAGCGGGCTGTCGGCCAACGCCGCCTAGTCCAGAAAGTTCGCGTAAGTGACCGACGCCGCCATCCGCAGGCCCAGCCAGCCCAATCCCAGCATGAAGGACATGCTGGGCTGGGTGCTGCGCGGCGAGGTGGCCCTGGCCTTCGGCGTCATCTTCATCGTCGTGCTGCTGATCGTGCCCATGCCGAAGATCGTGCTCGATCTTCTGCTGGCCATGTCGATCATCTCCTCGATCCTGATCCTGATGACGGCGCTGCTGATCAAGAAGCCGCTGGAGTTCGCGGTCTTCCCCACGGTGCTGCTGGTCACCACCCTGTTCCGATTGGGCCTCAACCTGGCCTCCACGCGTCTCGTGCTCAGTCACGGCCACGAGGGAACCGACAGCGCGGGCGATGTCATCCAGGCCTTCGGCCACCTGATGATGGGCGGCAATTTCGTCATCGGCCTGATCGTCTTCGCGATCCTGGTGGTGGTCAACTTCGTGGTCATCACCAAGGGCTCGACCCGCATCGCCGAGGTGGCCGCCCGCTTCGCCCTCGATTCCATGCCCGGCAAGCAGATGGCCATCGACGCCGACCTGTCGTCGGGCCTCGTCGACGAGGCCACCGCCAAGCAGCGGCGCAAGGAACTGGAGCAGGAATCGACCTTCTTCGGGGCCATGGACGGCGCTTCCAAGTTCGTCCGCGGCGACGCCGTGGCGGGCCTGGTCATCGTCTTCATCAACGCCGTGGGCGGCATGCTGATCGGCATCCTGCAGCACGGCATGGCGCCGGGCGAGGCGGCGACGTCCTACGTTCTGCTGACCGTCGGCGACGGCCTGGTAACCCAGGTTCCGGCCCTGATCATCTCGATCGCGGCAGGCTTCCTGGTCTCGAAATCGGGCGTCGAGGGCTCGGCCGACAAGGCGCTGGTGGCGCAACTGGCCACCAACCCGGTGGCGCTGGGCATGGTCGCCGCCGCCGCGGTCGTTATCGGGGTCATCCCCGGCATGCCGCTGATCCCGTTCTGGGGCCTGGCCATCGGTGCGGGCTTCATGGCCTGGACCCTGGGCCGCAAGCGCAACCTGCCGGCGCCGGTCGTGGTCGAGGAAAAGCCGGCCGAGGATGTCGAGGAGCCGATCACCAATTCGCTCACCATCGACGAGGTGAAGATCGAGCTTGGCTACGGCCTGCTGTCGCTGATCAACGACCTGGAGGGCCGGCGCCTGACCGACCAGATCCGGGCCCTGCGCAAGACCCTGGCCACCGAGTACGGCTTCGTCATGCCGCCGGTGCGCATCCTCGACAACATGCGCCTGGCAACCCAGGGCTACGCCATCCGCATCAAGGAGATGGAGTCGGGCGTCGGCGAGGTGCGGCTTGGCTGCCTGATGGCCATGGATCCCGCCGGCCGCCAGGTCGAGCTGCCCGGCGAGCACGTGCGCGAACCTGCTTTCGGCCTGCCGGCCACCTGGGTTGACGATGCGCTGCGCGAGGAAGCCACCTTCCGCGGCTACACCATCGTCGACCCGGCCACGGTGCTGACCACGCATCTGACCGAAATCCTCAAGGAGAACATGGCCGACCTGCTCTCCTACGCCGAGGTGCAGAAGCTGCTGAACGAGCTGCCCGCCGAGCAGAAAAAGCTGGTGGCCGAACTGGTGCCCTCGGTGGTCACCGCCACGACCATCCAGCGCGTGCTGCAGTCGTTGCTGCGCGAGCGGGTGTCGATCCGCGACCTGGCGGTCATCCTGGAGGGCGTCGCCGAGGCCGCCCCCCACACCAACAGCGTCACCCAACTGGTCGAGCATGTGCGCACCCGCCTGTCGCGCCAGCTCTGTTTCCAGAACAAGGGCGTCGATGGCGCCCTGCCGATCGTGACCCTGACGCCGGATTGGGAGCAGTCCTTCCATGACGCCCTCATAGGTCCCGGCGAGGAGAAGCAACTCGCCCTGCCGCCGTCGCGTCTGCAGGAGTTCATCCGCGGCGTGCGCGACGCCTTCGAGACGGCCGCCGCCAACGGCGATGCGGCGGTATTGCTGACCGGGCCGCAAATCCGGCCCTACGTCCGCTCCATCGTCGAGCGCTTCCGCGGCCAGACCGTGGTGATGAGCCAGAACGAGATCCACCCGCGCGCCAAGCTGCGCACCGTGGGCCAGATCTGAGCCGACATTGTCGGCCGAACCGCCACGCGATCGCCTCAGCGCGGTTGCACCTTGCCTGAGCCGCTGTTAGCGAAACGGTTCCCCTACGGAGCGAGCCATGGCCCCGCGCCCCAAGTCCAACCCGCGCCAGTCCATGGATGGATTTCGCAAGACTTCGCCCGGCGACATCTTCTGGGACCTGCTGACCTTTGACCGGCTGATGACAGGCCCGGTGATCCACCTGATCTACTGGGCGGGCCTGGCGCTTGTCGTTCTGGGAGGCTTCGGCACGGTCGGCGGCGCCGTGGGCGTGGCCATGCGCGAGGAAGGCTGGATGAAGCTGTTCCTGGCGATCCCCGTGGTGGTCGCGGGCTTCCTGGTGCTGGGGGCCGGGGCGCTGCTGTGGCGGTCGTTCTGCGAGTTCTACGTCGCCATCTTCCGCATCTCCGACGACCTGCGTTTCATCCGCAATTCCATCGCCGAGGGCCAGTCGCCGCTGACGCCCAACGCCCCGCCGGCGGCCGAACCGGTCATGGCGGCGCAACCGGTTGCGCCCCAGCCTGCTCCGCCGGAAGCGCCGATTCCGCCGGAAGAACCGGCGCCGCCGCGCGGGCGGTTGCGCTCAACCGTGCGCAAAATATAACTCGTTGGATTAAAAGAGAGAATGCGAATTGCACCCCTGACAACCCCCTGTCAGGGCGCGTGTAGCGCATTCACCAGCGCCTGCGCCAACGCCTTTGGGCGGCCTCGGTCATCGAACAGCAGCGGCGCATCGGCGCCACGGTTGGCGCGGTTCAGCCAGGAATCCCGGTCGCGCGCGCCCCAGACGGTGATGCCGAAGCGCTGGGCGGCGGGCAGGGCCATGACCGCATCGACCGTCTCGCCGACGATGGCCGCCTGGCGGGCGGGGCCATGGGCGCGGGTCAGGCTGACGTCGAGCTCGGAGACGTGGACGGGCAGGCCCAGGCCGGCCAGGTCGGCGATGCAGGCCTTGATGGCGCCTGCCGGCAGGTCGGCCGGCACGTGGGTCTGGGTTCCCAGCCCGCCCAGGGGCGCGCCGGCGTTGAGCAGGCTCTCCGCCAGGCGCAGGAAGTCGCGCCGCTTGGCCGGCAATTGCTCGAGATTGTAGTCGTTGAGCAGCAGCACCGCGTGCGGGTCCGCCTCGCGGGCATGCTCGAAGGCCAGGCGGATGTAGTCGGCGCCCAGGTTGGCGGCGAAGCCGTTACGCATCCGCACGCCCGAGCCGTCGTCGGCCAAGGCCTCATTGACCACGTCCCAGCCGACCACTCTGCCGGCATAGCGTCCGGCCACTCCGGTGACGTAGTCGCGGTAGGCGGCGGCGAAGCGGGCGCGGTCGCCGTCCAGGCGCTGCAGGGTGACGGGAACCTGTTCGTACCAGACCAGGGTATGGCCGAAGGTCTTCAGGCCGCGCTCGGCCGCCTGGCCGGTGATGCGGTCGGCGCGGGTCCAGTCGGCGCGGCCCTCGGCGTCGATCATAGACTCCGCCTTCATCTCCCACTCAGGGGTGATGCGGTCGAAGTTGGCGAGGACCAGCGCGTTCCAGTCCGGGTCGTCGAACTGCTCGGTCATGGCCGCCACGCCCAGCGGGAAGGGGGCCAGGCTTTTCAGCGGCGGCAGCGGGCCGAGGGCCGGCGCCGGGTCCGCCGTGGCCCGGCTGCAGGCGGCCAACGCCAGCGGCGCGGCCAGCAGTCCAGCGAGCAGGCGGCGGCGGTCCACTAGGCCCTTTTCTTCTTTCGCCCGGCCAGCTCATCCAGCTGGGCCGTCTCGGCGGCGGCCTCGGCCTTGACGCGGCTCAGGCGGGTCAGTTCGGCGACGTGCTCGAACTTCTTCAGCTCCTCGAAGGCGCGGCTCAACGCGTCGCGCGCGCCGTCCTCCTCGATCGAGACCTGGGCCAGGTCGGTCTCGGCCAGGCTGCGGCGGATCTTCCAGCCGGTGGTGTAGGCCGGCATCATCATCGAGGCCTGGGCATCCTCGACGGCGCGGGTCTTCTCGACCTCCATCTCGGCGTCGAGCACCGCGATGCGCATCTCCGAGGCCGCCTTGCGGGTGGAGATGTCGGCCAGGCGCTTTTGCAGCGTCTCGACCTCGTAGCCGGAAATGCGGATCAGCGAGTTGGCCCACTGGGTCATGCGTCGTGTCCTTCAGCAAGGATGGCGTCCAGGCGCGAGAAGCTGTCGGGGAGGCGGGTGACCTCGTCCTTGCCCTGGCGCAGAAAGTCTTCGATGGCGGGGTTGAGGCGAACCGCCCGGTCGATGGTCGGGTCGGTGCCGAACTTGTAGGCCCCGATCTTGATCAGCTCTTCCATGTTGGCGTAGGCGCTCATGGCCTCGCGGGCCTGGCGCACGGTCTCGCGCTCGGCCGGGGTCTGGCAGGCCGGCATGGTCCGGCTGATGGATTTCAGCGGGTCGATGGCCGGGAAACGGCCGCGCTCGGCGACGGTGCGGCTCATCACGATGTGGCCGTCTAGGATCCCGCGCACGGCGTCGGCGATGGGCTCGTTGTGGTCGTCGCCGTCCACCAGCACGGTGAACAGGCCGGTGATCGGCCCCGCCTGGGTGCCGTCCTGGCGGATCGGGCCCGGTCCGGCCCGCTCCAGCAGCTTGGGCAGCTCGGAGAAGACGGTCGGCGTGTAGCCCTTGGTGGTCGGCGGCTCGCCCGCGGCCAGGCCGATCTCGCGCTGGGCCATGGCGAAGCGGGTGACGGAGTCCATCAGGCACAGGACCTCCAGGTCCTGGTCGCGCAGGAACTCGGCGATGGCCATGGTCAGGAAGGCGGCCTGGCGGCGCTTCAGGGCCGGTTCGTCGGAAGTGGCGACCACGACGATGGCGCGCTCCAGTCCGGCTTCGCCCAGGGTCTCCTCGATGAACTCGCGCACCTCGCGGCCGCGTTCGCCGATCAGCCCGACAACGACCGCATCGCACGACGCCTCGCGCGCCAGCATCGATAGCAACACTGACTTGCCCACGCCCGATCCGGCGAACACGCCCAGGCGCTGGCCGCGGCAGGTGGTGGTGAAGACGTCCATGGCCCGCACGCCCAGATCCAGCCGCTCGCCGACGCGCCCGCGCGTGTGGGCGGACGGGGGCGGGGCGCGCAGGGAATAGGGAGCGGCGCCCTGCGGCAGGGGGCCCTTGCCATCGACCGGCTCGCCGAAGGCGTCGACGACGCGGCCCAGCCAGCCCAGAGTCGGGCGCACTGACGCGCCGTCGCTCATGATGCGGATCTCGGCGCCCGGCGCGACGCCCTCGACCGGGCCGAAGGGCATCAGCAGGGCGCGGCTGTCGCGGAAGCCGACCACCTCGGCGGGGAGCGGCGTGTCGGCGCGGCGGACGATCTCGGTGCGCGCGCCCACGGAAAGACGCGTCAAACCGCCACGCGCCTCGATCAGCAGCCCATTCACGGCCGCGACCCGTCCGGAGACGGACAGGCTGTCGACACGTTCAACGGCGGAAATCAGGGACTGCACGCATGGGCCTCGGAGCGCCGCGACGAAGCGCGCGAAACGCCCGTTAAGAATTGGGCCAGCGGTGTTAACCGGGAGTGAAATTCGGCGGCCGAATCGAGCGGCGAATCGCGCCCGGTTGGCGCCTCGCATGCGGCCAATCGACTCCCTGAATCGAATCGTTGACGGCGGCGCTGGACGGCGACTCGCAAATCAGCCTAACGATTCGGATAAGGGTTAGCATTAACCAGTCTTAAGGATTTGGGAGCCTAGCGTTCCCTTAACGGGTTGGGGTTCGGGGTGGACTCCGCCGACAGGAGCGCCTTGCCTGGAGGGGCTTGTATGAGAGTTTTGTTGATCGAGGACGATGCGGCCACGGCCCAAAGCATCGAGTTGATGCTCAAGTCGGAAGGCTTCAACGTCTATACGACCAGCCTGGGTGAGGAAGGCGTCGATCTGGGCAAGATCTACGACTACGACCTGATCCTGCTGGACCTGAACCTGCCGGACATGAGCGGTCTGGACGTGCTGCGCCAGCTGCGCGTCGGCAAGGTCAATACGCCGGTGATGATCCTGTCGGGGACGACCGAGATCGACACCAAGGTGAAGACCTTCGGCGGCGGCGCCGACGACTACATGACCAAGCCCTTCCACAAGCAGGAACTGGTCGCGCGCATCCACGCCGTGGTGCGCCGCTCCAAGGGCCACGCCCAGTCGGTCATCAAGACCGGCGAGATCCTGGTCAACCTCGACGCCAAGACGGTCGAAGTGAACGGCCTGCGGGTCCACCTGACCGGCAAGGAATACCAGATGCTGGAGCTGCTCTCGCTTCGTAAGGGCACGACCCTGACGAAGGAGATGTTCCTCAACCACCTCTACGGCGGCATGGACGAGCCGGAGCTGAAGATCATCGACGTCTTCATCTGCAAGCTGCGCAAGAAGCTGGCCACCGCCGCCAACGGCAAGCACTACATCGAGACCGTCTGGGGCCGCGGCTACGTGCTGCGCGACCCGCAGGAAGCCGTCGCCGCCGCGTAAGCGCAGCGAGGTTCGAGACACTGAAGCGCCCGCCGGGAAACCGGCGGGCGTTTTGCTTTTCTCCTTCGACCCGACAACCTACAGGGCTTCGCCAGTCAGGAAGTCCGTCGCGCTACTCCTCGAACCGGCGCGGGACTCCGCAGAATCTCACGGCTATAGATCGAGACGTTTTGTGGATCGTCGATCATCTCGATTGTCATTTTCGTCTGCCGCTTTGTCGGGAGCGCCGCCTCCGAATTCCTGGCGTCGAGCAATAGAATGTACTCATCGTCAATCAGGGCAAGGTATGCGGAATAGCTGTTCCCTCTGTATCCAACGGTCATCCCGTGTTCTGAGATCACCCGTCCGACTACGTTTCTTCGATCACGCCCTGAGCCGCGTGGGATATCTTGGAAGCCATCGATCTCGACGAGCTGAAGATCGTCCCGCACAATCTCGATTGGTCCAAAATCTCTCAGCTTCAGCGTGATTGACGGACATCCGGTTTGCTTAGCGATCTGCGCGAATTCGGCCACCTGCCCACCGCATTCGCGCACGAACTCACTAGCAACCTTCACTGCCTCGCGGTCGGCTGCATTATCTTGGGCGCCAGACACTGGCTGCTCGAGGTTAGCCCCAACGATCACCATGACGGTAGCCATCAGAAATTGAGCGATTGACGCGACATCGGCAGCATCAGCCAAAACCCCTGCCCCTGCCGAGCGTCGTTTAGGCTTAACGTGATCCGACCTCACGCGTATTCGGACCTTGATATCAATGCTTCCCCGCTGGGGCGAAGCCGTGAGCATCAACTCGGCGATCCGGCCACCTTCGTTCGTAGTCAGGACCCTGTTGGCAACGAAGTTTGCGAGGATGTCGAACCGGCTCACGACCGCTGAAACCACAGAAAAAGCGATTTCGTGATCGTTTGGGGCATCTGGATGGAATGTGATCGTCAGGGGATCGTTCATCGTCTGGCCTAAGGTGCGCGCGGAACAGACTAGCGGGCAAGGATGGCAACGCAACCAACGGTTAACCCGCGAACCATTGGACCCCAGCGGCAAAGGTTCTGAAGCGCTGCACCCTCTTGCCTTTGCCCTCACTTTCAAACGGGAACTGCTCGGTAATACGGCGTCGGTCGCTGCGCTCAAGCTCAACCTAGTGAGACGGTGTTGAGGGTTGCAAATGACTACTTACCAAAGACATTCTCATGCCAAATGCGGAGACTTCCCATGTCCGACAAGGCCGTCATCGTCGTGGGCGCGGGGGACGCCTTGGGCGGCGCCATCGCGCGCCGCTTCGCCCGCGAGGGCTACGTAGCCGCCGTGGCGCGGCGCAACGCCGACAAGCTCGAGCCGCTGGTCGCCGCCATCGAGGCCGAGGGCGGGCGGGCCGTGGCGTTCGGGACCGACGCGCGGCAGGAGGACCAGGTCATCGCCTTGTTCGACACGGTCGAGCGCGACATCGGGCCGGTCGAGGCGGTGGTGTTCAACATCGGGGCGAACGTGCGCTTCTCGATCACCGAGACGACGGCGCGGGTCTACACCAAGGTCTGGGAAATGGCGGCCTTCGCCGGCTTCCTGACCGGGCGCGAGGCGGCAAGGCGGATGCTGCCGCGCGGGCGAGGCACCATCATCTTCACCGGGGCGACGGCATCAGTGCGCGGGCGCGAGGGGTTCAGCGCCTTCGCCGGCGCCAAGCATGCGCTCCGGGCGCTCGCCCAGAGCATGGCGCGCGAACTGGGGCCGCAGGGCATCCACGTCGCCCATCCGATCATCGACGGGGCCATCGACACCGAGTGGATCCGCGAGAACTTTCCCGAGGCCTATGCGCTGAAGGACGCCGACGGCATCCTCAACCCCGACCACATCGCCGACGCCTACTGGATGCTGCACCAGCAGCCTCGCGACGCCTGGACCCACGAGCTGGACCTGCGCCCCTGGATGGAGACGTTTTGATCATGGGTAAGACCGTCGAGTTCCTGTTCGATTTCGGCAGCCCCGCCACCTACCTGGCGCACAAGCGCATCCCCGAGATCGCGGCGCGCACGGGAGCGGTGTTCGACTACCAGCCCTTCCTGCTGGGCGGGGTGTTCAAGGCCACCGGCAACGCTTCGCCGATCTCGGTGCCGGCCAAGGGCCGCTGGATGCTGGGCGACCTGGGGCGCTGGGCCAGGAAGCACGGCACGCCGTTCCGGATGAACCCGAACTTCCCCATCAACACCCTGACCCTGATGCGCGCCGCCGAAGCCCTGAAGGGCAAGCCGGGGTTCGACCGCTACGTCGACGCGGTCTTCGACGCCATCTGGAAGGACGGCGAGAACATGAATGACGAGGCGGTGGTGGCCGAGGTGCTCTACGCCGCCGGCCTGGACGGCAAGGCCATCCTGGAAGCCGCCCATTCCGACGAGGCCAAGGCGAAGCTCAAGGCCGACACGGAACGCGCGGTCGAACGCGGCGTCTTCGGCGCGCCCACCTTCTTTATCGGCGACGAGATGCACTTCGGCCAGGACCGGCTGGACTTCGTCGAGGACGCCATCGCGGCCTGACGAAAGTCACACGGGACCTGCACGTCGCCTGCGCACGCCCCGCCCAGGATCGCTTCCGAAAGGGAGGTACGCGATGGGCAGGTTCAAGCGGTGGTGGCTGTGCTGGCTGGGGCTGGCTGTGTTCGGCCTGATGCTGTTCCTGGGCCTCGCCGACACGGGCTGGCACACCATGGACTGTCAGGGCGTAGAGCCGCAGGCGATGCTACTGGGCATCGCCGCGCCCGGCGCACTCGTGACGGCGGCCTTCGGTCTGCTCTGGGCCTACCTCTACCGAAACCTCTCCAGCCAGCCGATGCGGGCGTTCGGCCTGATCCTGGCGTTGCTGGGCGGCGGGGTCGGAATGTTGCTGCCCGTCGTGGCTTTAATTGAGGTCGCGGAGACAACAGTGGTCTCGGCGTGACCGCCTCGCTTGTGACTGAAGGCCCCAGCGCCTATCTTGTCAGGCGGCGGGACATGCTGCGGTTCTCGTCGAAGGCAACATTCCCGGGGACCTTAATCACTCTCTAAGGGAGCTGTCCCTGTCAGGACCCGAGGGTCCTAGCATATGGCGCCCACCTGGTTATCCAGGTCCGAGGGGATTGCACCGCCTTCACGGTTCTCGCGGCGCCGCCACCCTTTTCCATGTGGCAATGACCGAAACCAAGGCCGAGCTCAGGATCCGCATGCGCGCCGAGCGCAAGCGACTGAAGCTCGCCTTGCCGGACGCTGGCCGTGACGCCGCGTCCCACGTCCATGCCCTGCTCTCCAGCCTGACCTTCCAGGTGCGCACCGCCGCGCTTTACGCCCCGCTGGGTTCGGAGATCGATCCGGGCCCGCTGGCCGCCGAGCTGAAACGACGCGGCCTGCGGCTGGCCCTGCCGCGCGTGGATGCGGAAGGCCAGCCTCTGGTTTTCCACGCCTGGAGCCCGGGCGATGTCCTCGCGCCGGACCTGCAGGGCTGCCAGGCCCCGTCGCCGGACGCCGAGGTGGTGGAGCCCGACCTGTTCGTCCTGCCGCTGGTCGCCTTCGACCGCACGGGCGGCCGGCTCGGGCAGGGGGGCGGCTACTACGACCGCACCCTGGCGGCGCTAAGAGGCCACAGCCGGCCGGTGTTCGTGGGCCTGGCCTTCGCCGGCCAGGAGGTCCCGCGCATTCCTTCAGACCCCCACGACCAGAAACTCGACGGCATCCTGACGGAAAGAGGCTATATGCCCGCCCGAAAGGTTTCCTGATGCGGTTTGCGTTCTTTGGCGATGTGGTCGGCCGGTCGGGCCGCGAGGGTCTGGCGGATCACCTGCCGGGGCTGAAGCGGCGGCTGAAGCTGGATTTCGTGGTGGTGAACGCCGAGAACGCCTGCCACGGCTTCGGCATCTCCGAGTCCACGGCGCGCGAACTGTACGACGCCGGTGCCGACGTGCTGACGCTGGGCAACCACGCCTGGGACCAGAAGGAAGCCCTGACCTACATCGTGCGCGAGCCGCGGCTGATCCGGCCGGTCAACTACCCGCGCCTCAGCGATCCGCCCGGCCGCGGCGCCGACCTGTTCGAGACCCACGACGGCCAGCGCGTGCTGGTCATCAATGTGCTGGGCCGGGTGCACATGGACGCCATGGACGATCCGTTCGCGGCGGTGGACCGCGAGCTGGAGGCCTGCCCGCTGGGCATGGCCTGCGACTTCGCGCTGGTCGACATGCACGCCGAGGCGACCAGCGAGAAGATGGCCATGGGCCACTTCTGCGACGGCCGCGCCTCCCTGGTGGTGGGAACGCACACCCACGTGCCGACCGCCGACCATCAGATCCTGCCCGGCGGCACCGCCTACCAGACCGACGCCGGCGCCTGCGCCGACTACGACTCGGTGATCGGCAACGACAAGGAAGAGCCCCTGCGCCGCTTCACCACCCGCATCAGCCAGGAGCGCTACAAGCCGGCGTCGGGGCCGGCGACGGTCTGCGGCGTCTATGTCGAGACCGACCCGCGCAGCGGCAAGGCCACGCGCATCGAACCGATCCGCATCGGCGGGCGGCTGAGTGAAACGGTGCCGGTCGTCGAGGCGTCGAAGGTCACCGCCTAGCTCCGGTAGAGCCGCCCGTTCAGGAGCAGCTCATCGACCTCCAGCCGCCCGATGCGCACCTCGCGGAAACGGGCCCGGTTTACGGTCAGGCGGCCGATAACCAGGGCTCCGACAGCCAGGGCTCCTATGGCCAGCGCGCCAAGGGCCAGGGCTCCCAGCGAGCCGGTTCCGGCCATCACCGCCCCGGCCGCCGCAGCCGGGACTCTCACCGCCGGCGCGATCCGGCGGCGGATGGGCGTCGCCGCCATCCGGTCGGACGGTCTCAATCCCGCAGCCTTCCGCTGAGCGCCAGCAGGCCAACGGCGGCCAGGGCCCCGGCGGTGAAGGCGGTGGCGATCACGGCGGCCATCTCGCCGCCGTTCAGCTCGACCGGCGGACGGTCGAACCAGTGGACGATCTCCTGGGGGTCTTCCTCATCGGGCAGAACCTCGTCTTCGTGCATTGCTTGATCTCCTGGGGACCTGGTCTCAATACCACGGGACAACGGTTGTTCCGGGGGGCGGATGACATCGGGCGGCGGTTCGGCTAAAGCGGCGCCTCCAATTCAACTCTGACCGATCGAGGCGCGCGGTCAACGCGCCGCCTCTCAGCGAGCGTGACAGATGGCCGGCCACTCAAAGTTCAAGAACATCATGCACCGCAAGGGCCGCGCCGATGCGGTCCGCTCCAAGCTGTTCTCGCGGCTGTCGCGCGAGATAACCGTGGCAGCCAAGTCGGGCATGCCCGACCCCAACATGAACCCGCGCCTGCGCCTGGCGGTGAACAACGCCAAGGCCGAGTCCATGCCCAAGGACAACATCGAACGCGCCATCAAGAAGGCCATCGGCGGTGACGCGGCCTCCTACGAGGAAATCCGCTTCGAGGGCTTCGGCCCCGGCGGCGTGGGCGTCATCGTCGAGGTGCTGACCGACAACAGGAACCGGGCCGCCACCGCGGTGCGCACCGCCTTCGGCAAGAACGGCGGCAACCTGGGGGAGACGGGCGCCGTCTCCTTCATGTTCGATCGGGTCGGCGAGATCGTCTACCGCGCCGAGGCCGGCAGCGAGGACGCCGTCATGGAGGCCGCCATCGAGGCCGGCGCCGAGGACGTCGAGAGCGACCTGGTCAAGCCGGACATCTACGAGGACGCGCCGGGCCATACGATCTACACCGCCTTCGAGGACCTCAACACGGTGGTCGAGGCCCTGACCCCGGTGCTGGGCGAGCCCAAGTCGACGAGCATCATCTGGCGGCCCAAGACCGAGACGCCGGTCGAGGGCGAGGCGGTGGCTACCCTTATGCGCCTGCTCGACGCCCTGGACGACGAAGACGACGTGCAGAACGTCTATTCCAACGAGGATGTGTCGGACGAGGACATGGCCAAGATCGAGGGCTAGGGCGCCGGCTGGTCATTTGCCGTGACTCGGTTTCCAGTCGGTGCATGGACTATCTGAGCGCCTACCTCTGGCCGATCCTGGGCGCCATGGCCGCCGGCAGCGCCATCGGCTTCGAGCGCGAGTTCCGCGGCCGCGCCGCGGGTTTCCGCACCCATATCCTTGTGTGCATCGCCTCGTGCCTGCTGATGCTGGCCGCCGCGCGCCAGACCGAGTGGAGCTATGTCGTCCTGCCCGGGGCCAATGTGGTGTCGGACCCGACGCGCATGGCCCACGGCATCCTGACCGGCATCGGCTTCCTCTGCGGCGGCGTGATCTTCCGCGAGGGCTTCTCGATCCACGGACTGACCTCGGCGGCGTCGCTGTGGATGACCTCGGCGATCGGGGTGCTCTTCGGCGTCGAGCTCTACGCCCTGGCGGTGACCGGGGTTGTGGCGACGCTGACGGTGCTGGCCCTGTTCCGCATCTTCGAGCAACGCATCGCGCGTCAGGTCGGGGTCGACATGACCATCCGCTACGGCCGCGCCGACGCCATGCACGAGGACGAGATCCGCGAGATGCTCGACGAATACGGCTTCAAGCTGAAGCGCGTCGGCTGGAGCGTGAACAAGGAGCAGCAGACCCATCACCTGAAGGTGGTCGGCAAGGCGCCGCTGCGCACGGAAGAGCTGGCCGCGCGCCTGAACAAGACCAGGACCATCGCCGAATTCGTGATCGCGCCCAGGGACGACTAGACGTCGCGTGGCTGGGGGCGCTGACTCCCGGGCGGGTGAGGGGTCGAGCGAGGGGCGCTGGTCCGACGTTTGGCCGCCGAGGCAATCAACCGCTTAGCGTGGAGCAACCAGTTTTGGTGTGTTCTGGGAGTGACTGCTACTCGACGTCGAGTGGGCGCCCAAGCCTTCGGGGTTGAGCGGCGCCGACCGCTGCCTATGGTCGGCCGCCATGAACCGGCGACAGTTCAATTGCGTGGCTCTGGGGCTGGCGGTCGCCGCGGCGGGCGCCGACGCCGCCCTGGCCAGGGACGCCGGGCTCTCCGCCGCAGGGCTATTCGATCGGCTGGAAGGGTTTGGTTTCTCCGGAGGCGCCTTTATCGTCGAGGCGGGGCGTCCGGTCTTCAAGCGGTCGTGCGGGTGGGCCGATCGGGCCCTGGGTGAGCCCTTCAGGTTCGACACGCCCTTCAATATCGCGTCGGTCACCAAGCCGTTGACCGCCCTGACGGTTCTAAAGCTGGCTGAAGAGGGCGCGCTTGCGCCTCAAGATCCGCTCGGACGCTTCCTCCCCGCGGCGCCTGCCGACAAGGCGAAGCTGACGCTGGCGCAGCTGATGTCGCACAGTTCGGGCCTGCCTCGGTCCGTGCCCATGGATGACACGGTGGATCGCGATGCGCTGCTGCAGCGAATCCTCGAGGTTGAACTGATCGCCGCGCCCGGAGCCCGTTTCGCCTATTCCAATATTGGTTACTGCCTGCTGGCGGCGGTGATCGAAACGGTGACCGGCGGAACCTATCGCGAAGCGGTTCGACGCCGGATTTTCGAGCCGGCCGGCATGATCCGGTCCGGGTTCGAGCAGGACTATCGGACCACCCGACCAGTGGCCCACGGCTATGATGAATGGAAAGACGTCGGGGCGTTTCCAACGACCCACCGCAGGGGCTGGTTCGACGGACCCGGCAATATTGTCTCGACGCTAGGGGACATGGTGCGCCTGACGCAGGCGATTGAGACTGGGCGGCTTGTCAGCGCCCGGTCCCTGGCGTCGGCCATGATCGCGCACAGCCCCAGCACCGAGGACGACGGTTACGACAGCTATGGCTACGGTTGGTACCTGGGCAAGGCGTTGGACGGCAGCCCCCTGTCCGCCCATAGCGGCGACTCGGTGGGATACCACAGCGAATTGCGCTGGTATCCTCAGGCGCGACGGTGGATTTACCTGGTTGCCACCAAGGAGCTCTACGACAGTTCCGGGTTCGGGTTGGGCGTGCACGCGCGGGTCATTTCAAACGACCTCGAGCGGCTCCGCACCGGCGCCCCGGTCAAGGCGCCGCCTGCGCTTCGTCCGGGCGGGCGGCGCGTCCTGGATTCCCTCGTCGGAGACTTCCCCTCGCAGGATGGCGCAGGTCGGATCTCAGTGCTGCGCCGCGATCCTCGCGACCCGGCGCTCACGGCTTTCGCCGTCGGGCAGAGGGCCGCGGACGCCTTGAGCGGCGCCGACGCCGTCGGTGCGTCTGAAAACGCGGCGGCGAATGCCCGCGCGCTGGCGCTTGCGGACCTGATCCGCGCCGAGGACGGCGCCGGGCTCAAGGCCGCCCTGGGTTCGCGCGATTTCTTCGCCGCGGGGTGGGTCGAGACGTTTCGGGCCTGGCGCGAGGCGCACGGGTCGTTCGTCGGCTTCGGGCCCCTGACGTCACGTCACACGCCCTTCGGCGACCCGCAGATCCGGACCTTTGCGCCGTTCCGGTTCGAGCGGGGCGAAGAAGTGCTGGAGTTCACCTGGGCGGGAACGACGCTGTTTGAAACCCTTACCGGGCGCGGCCTGCCGTCGCCGGTGATCGCCCCGGTCGCGCCAGTCGTTGGCGAAGGCTTCGCCACCTACGACATGGTGACGCGCAAGGCCCTGCCGATCACGCTCGACGGCGCCGATCTGTTGGTCGGCGGCGTGCGGTTCGGGCCCCGCGCGGGATAGCCTGTCGGACCGGGTTATCCGGCGTCCGGCAATTGGTCATTGTTCGGCAATGATTCCCGGTGCACACAGGGAACGAATGACGAACGCGGTGAAAATCCTCGGACTTGATCCCGGCCTGCGCCGCACCGGCTGGGGCGTGGTGATCAGCGACGGCGCGCGCCTCAGCTGGGTCGCGCACGGGGTGATCGCGCCGAATGACAAGGCGCCCTTCGCCGAGCGGCTGCTGGCGGTGATGCTGGGGGTCGAGGCGCTGATCGAGGCGCACCGGCCCGACGAATGCGCCATCGAGGAAATCTTCGTCAGCGTGAATGCGTCCTCGACCCTGAAGCTGGGTCACGCGCGGGCCGCCGCCATGCTGGCCCCGGCGCGGGCGGGCCTGGCGGTGGCGGAATACGCCGCGCGCGAGGTGAAGAAGGCCATCGTGGGCACCGGCGCGGCGGACAAGGACCAGATCGCCTTCATGGTCGCTCGACTGCTGCCGGCCAGCGGCGCACCTACCCAGGACGCCGCCGACGCCCTGGCGGTAGCCCTTACGCATGCCACGGCGCGGCGCTATCGCAAGCTTGGAACGGCCGCATGATTGGTCGCCTCAGAGGGTTGCTCGCCGAGACCGGCGAAGAAGAGATGCTCATCGACTGCGGAGGCGTGGGATACGTCGTGCGCGCCGGGTCGCGCACGCTGGGCCGCCTGCCGACGCCCGGCGACGAGGTGATCGTGCATGTCGAGACGCGCTGGTCGTCCGAGGACGGGCCCAGGCTCTACGGCTTCCTCAGCCGCGATGAGCGCCGCGCCTTTCAGGTGCTGACCTCGGTGCAGGGCGTGGGCCCCAAGGCGGCCATGTCGGTGCTCGACGTGCTGACCCCGCCCGAGCTGGCCTCGGCGGTGGCGCGCGAGGACAAGGCGGCGGTCGGGCGCGCCAATGGCGTGGGCCCCAAGCTGGCCCTGCGCATCGTGGTCGAGCTGAAGGACAAGCCCATCACGGGCGAACCGGTATTCCATCCCGCCGGCGTCGCCGCTCCGGCCCATGCCGCGCCATCCCTGACCGGCGAGGCGGTCTCGGCCCTGATGGGGCTGGGCATCGCCGAGGTGCTGGCGAGGCGCGCGGTGGACCAGGCGGTCATCCGCCTTGGTGAGGAGGCCGAGCTCTCCGCCGTGATCAAGGCGGCGTTGCAGGAAGTCGGCCGATGACCCGGCTGGTCTCCGGCGAGCCTGGCGCCTTCGAGGCGCCGCCCGACAAGGCGCTGCGGCCCCAGACGCTGGACGAATTCGTCGGCCAGGAGCAGGCCAAGGGCAACCTCAAGGTCTACATCGACGCCGCCCGGGCGCGCGGCGAGGCGCTGGACCACGTGTTGCTGTTCGGCCCGCCGGGCCTGGGCAAGACCACCCTGGCGCAGATCGTGGCCCGCGAGCTGGGGGTGAACTTCCGCGCCACCGCCGGGCCGGTGCTGGCCAAGGCCGGCGACCTGGCGGCGATCCTGACCAACCTTGAGCCGCGCGACGTGCTGTTCATCGACGAGATCCACCGCCTGGGTCCCGCCGTGGAGGAGATCCTCTATCCGGCCATGGAGGACCATGTGCTGGACCTGATCATCGGCGAGGGGCCTTCGGCGCGCTCGGTGCGCATCGATCTCGCGCCCTTCACCCTGGTCGGCGCGACCACGCGGGCGGGCCTGCTGGCGACGCCCCTGCGCGACCGCTTCGGCATTCCGCTGCGGCTTGAATTCTATAGCCCTGACGAACTCAAGCGCGTGCTGCTGGGGGCGGCGCGCAAGATGGGCACGGCGCTGGGCGACGACGGGGCCGAGGAGATCGCGGCCCGGGCGCGGGGCACGCCGCGGGTGGCGGGGCGGCTGCTGCGGCGCGTGCGCGACTTCGCCGAGGCCGAGGGCGCGGCGCTGATCGACCGCAAGGTGGCGGGCCGGGCGCTGGCCCGGCTGGAGGTCGACGAGCACGGGCTGGACCGGCTGGACCGAGCCTTCCTCAAGGCCCTGATCGAGAACTACGGCGGCGGGCCGGTCGGCATGGACACCATGGCCGCCGCCATCGCCGAGGCGCGCGACACCGTCGAGGATGTCATCGAGCCCTACCTGCTGCAGCAGGGCTTCATCCAGCGCACCCCGCGCGGCCGCATGGCCTGCGCCAAGGCCTACGCCCACCTGGGGATGGAGACGCCGGCGACGGTGGTGAAGCCGCAACAGGCAGGGCTGTTCGAAGACGGCAAGTAGCGTTACCGCTAGGCTTATGGGCGTCTTTTCCATGCTGGCCGACCGGGTCGAAGTCCTCAACTCGCCTCTCAACCCGGATGCCTGCCAGGAGCGTCTGGCTGAGCGAGTCACCGATCCGATGTTCCTGCCGACCCTGGCGCCGGTGACAGGATGGGCTCGCGACGGCCAGGCTCATTTGCGCACGACGCCCCGTTTTCGGCAGGACCCCGTGACAGTTCTGGAGGCGACTTTCGAGGCTTCGAGTGACGGCACGCGGATCGTCTGCCGGACTCAGGCCGCGCCGGTCGACAGCATGATGACCCTTTTCATGGGCATGGTCGTCGGTGCGGTAGCGATTGTGATGCTGACGGGGCTGCTCGGTTCCTTCGGCCTGACAATGCTCGGCCTTCAGTGGCTCCTACTTCCCTTCGTCGGCGGCGTCATTGGTGTGGGATTGTTGATCCTGCGCCGCGGCGGCGCCGGTAGCCACCATGCCCTGTTGATCAGCTTCCTGGCCGACGCGGTTCAAGCTAGACCAGTGACATGAACCCGCTCGAGCTGTTCACCGACCGCACCGCCACCCTGCGCTCGCCGTTGGCGCCCGACGCCGTCGCCGAGCGGCTCAGCGCCATCACCGATGGCTTTTTCACCTTCTTCGGATCCAAGCCCCTGATCGGTTCGGTGACGCCGCGCTCGGCCTGGGTGCGGCGGCGGATCAACTACCGCAACTCGTTCCAGATCGTGCTCAGCGCCCAGTTCGAGCCAGCCGGGTCGGGCACGACCATCCGTTGCCGCTTCGGCCCCATGGCGCTGGTGCGGGTGTTCATGATCGTGTGGTTCAGCGCCGTGCTGCTGATCGGGGCCGGCTTCGGATACAGCGCCCTGACCGGCAAGCTGGGCCCCGACATTCCCTTGCTGCTCGGGCTTTTCCCGTTGGGCTTCCTGTTCTTCGGCATCCTGCTGGCCGGCGTCGGGCGCTGGGCGGCGCGCAATGACGAGAGCTTCCTGGTCCAGACCCTCTGCGCCGCCGCCGACGCCACCGTGGCCGAGCGCGAGCCCGGATACACCGAGCTGACCGCCGACGAGATGGCGCGCATGGCCAAGCCCGGCATGACGCCCTGGATCATCATGCTGATCGCCTTCATCGTGCTGATGGTCGGGGTGGCCGGCGCAATGATCTATTTCGCCACCGGGGCGCCGTGACCCCGCTCACCCCCACCGCCGGCGAATTCCACGGGCGTGAGCACTGGCTGCCGGTGCGCGTCTATTACGAGGACACGGACTTTTCCGGCGTCGTCTATCACGCCAACTACCTGCGCTTCTTCGAGCGGGGGCGGTCGGACTTCCTGCGGCTGGCGTCCACCGGCCATGCCGAGCTGCTGGACCGCGAGGACCCGCTGGCCTTTGTGGCGACGCGGATCGAGGTGGATTTCGTCAACGCCGCGCGGATCGACGACGCGCTGGTGGTGCGCACGACCTTTGATCGCGCCAAGGGTCCGCGGCTGTTCGTTTCGCAGTGCATCGAGCGCGGCGGGGCGGTGATCTGCCGCGCGAAAGTCGACATCGCGGTGGTGGGGCTGGACGGGCGGGCCAAGCGGCCGCCGAAGGCGCTGGCGGAGAGCCTGCGGCCGTGGCTGGGCGAGGGCTGAGGCCTTCCGCGGCAAGGGTTTGAGGCATGGCCCCGACAGGATCGCTTGATCCGGGGGTGGGTTGCAAACGACTTATTTTGCGTCCCCGAAGGTGCTTTTTTCGACCTCAAAAGTCCTCGTGATCGCGTTCGGCATCGTCGTCATCGCGGTGCGCATGGCTGTGAGAGGGTCCGGCATCGCTGTTTCTGACTCCCGCACTTTTTCGGCGCTGCGGCGGGCTTGACCCGGCCCCCCGGATCAAGCGTCGATCATGGGTCCCGACATCGCCGCATCGGCCCCGCTTTGGCCCACCGCTTGCAATCGTCGCAGGCGAACCGGCTAGCGCCATAGATTCGGCGTGGTTATTCGATGAAAGTGCCCCCCGCGTCGGGGCGGCGCAGTTATGAACTTCCAGGAGCAGGCCGCATGGCTGAAGGCGCAGCACAGGACAGCCTGAACATCGTCACCCTGTTCATCCAGGCGGACTGGGTCGTGAAGGGGGTCCTGATCGGGCTGGCCGTTTCGTCCCTGTGGTCCTGGGCGGTGATCATCGACAAGTTCTTCCGCTTCGCCGCCATGAACGCGGCCGCCAACGGCTTCGAGCGCCAGGTCAATTCCGGCCGCTCGCTGGAGGAGATCGGCGCCCAGGCGGGCGATCATCCCGAACAGCCCCTGCCGCTGATGCTGGTCACGGCGCTAAAGGACTGGCGCGAGGCGCGCGCCAAGGGCGCCGTCACCGAGACCCAGTCGGCCCTGGTCATCAACCGCATCGACCGCTCGCTGGATTCGATCATCGCCCGCGAAGGCCGCCGCATCGAGGACGGCCTGGGCGTGCTGGCCGTGGTCGCCACCGCCTCGCCCTTCATCGGCCTGTTCGGCACGGTGTGGGGGATCATGAACGCCTTCCACGACATCGGCGTCAGCGGCAACACCAACCTGGCGACCGTCGCCCCGGCGGTGTCGGAAGCCCTGTTCGCCACCGGCATCGGCCTGGCCGCCGCCATCCCGGCCTACATCGGCTACAACAAGTTCACCCTCGATGCGTCCAAGTTCACCGGCCGGCTGGAGAGCTTCGCCGACGACCTCGGCGCGGCCGTGGCGCGGCGGCTTTCCGACCGCATCGGCGGCCCCAACGACGGAGCCCGCTAGATGGCGCTGACCGCGGGACTGGGCGGCGGCGGATCGGGGCGGCGCCGGCGCGGGCGCGCCAAGCGCGGCGCCCTGTCTGAAATCAACGTCACGCCGTTGGTCGACGTCATGCTGGTGCTGCTGATCATCTTCATGGTCTCGGCCACCATCATGAACGCCGGGGTCAAGGTCGAGCTGCCCAAGACCGAGGCCGCGGCCATGCAGTCCGACAGCGACCCGATGACCATCTCCATCCGAAGGGACGGGGCGATCTTCATCCAGAAGGACCCGGCCCGGTACAACGAGGTGGCGCCTCGGCTGGACCGCCTGCTGAACGGCGACCACGAGCGGCCGATCTTCGTGCGCGCCGACGCCGCCGCGCCCTACGAGGCGGTGGCGCGGGTGATGGCCAAGCTGTCGACCTCGGGCTTCACCCACATCAACCTGATCACCGACACCGGCGGCGGCGACCAGCCGCTGGTCAGCGAAGCCGCGCCCATTCCGCCCGGTGAACCGGCGCCGGCGCCGAACCCCTGATGTCGACGATGTTGCGCGAGCGCCGCGACAGCATGCTGCCCGCCCTGGTCGCGGCGGCGCTGCTGCACGCCGGGATCGCGGCCTTGTTCCTGGTTTACGCGCCTGAAGCAACGCACGAGCTGATCGTGTCCTCGGTGCCGGTGACCATCGTCTCCGACGCGCCGGCCACCGCCCCGCAGGACATTCCGGACGTGCCCTCCGAGCCGCCCGCCGAGGTGGCGGTGGAGGCCGCCCCGCCGCCGCCGCCGCCGCCGGTAGCCGCGCCGCCCGAGCCCAAGCCCGCGCCCCAGGTCAAGCCGACCCCCACGCCCAAGCCCACCCCGGTCAAGCCGCCGGCCAGGCCCAAGCCGACACCGGCGGTCAGCGACAACTGGCAGATC
>Ga0209023_10000309_pt1 | contig 79930 bp, 69 predicted proteins | sample LakOneMetagenome_FD_187468 | JGI IMG/M metagenome (GOLD analysis project Ga0209023, IMG submission 187468) | Freshwater and sediment microbial communities from Lake Erie, Canada (SPAdes) (version 2) | ecosystem: Environmental > Aquatic > Freshwater > Lentic | place: Lake Erie, Canada... | reverse complement strand
CCGGGAACCCGTAATTGACGCTGTAGGCGCCGCTTCCCGCGTAGGATTTGACTTCGAAGTAGTAGTACCCCGCCGTTCCCGCATAACTGGTCGTTTCGGTCGAGCTGGGCCCGTCGCTGGCCGCCACCCTGGTCCACGCGCTGCCCGACCATTTGTACAGGAACAGGTCGAAGTCGGTTCCCGCCGCACCGCTCAGTTGCGCTGTCAAGGTCCCGGCCGCGGCGCTCACGTATCCTGGCGTCGCCCCCGGCACGTACGCCGACGCGCCCGCAGCCAGGGTGCCGGTCTGCGTCAGCCCGGCGGGCGCATAGCGAGAAAATACGTTCTTGACCAGCCGCTCATTGACTGCATGCCAGGGATAGCCCAGCGTGCGCATGCGTGAATTCTCGGTCGGCCGGTATTTGCCGGAGGTGCAGTACTGCGCTCCCATGAACGTTCCCACCGTCCCATTGGGCAAACTGCCCGCCGGCGTCGGCACCGGCGTGCTGGCCGCAATCTGCGCGCCCCACTTGACGCTGCGCGTGCCGATGCGCGATACATCGCCCTCGGTCGGCTCCGCCGCCAGGCTGCAAGTGCCGTAATCATATTCATCGGCCAGGGCAAAGGCCGTGTGGCCGATTTCGTGCAAGGCCACTTCCACCGAAGAGGCATGCATCGACAAGGTGGCCACCGACCCGCCCGAGCCGCCATAGCGCGTGGAATTGGAGATGACGATGACGACATCGCGCTGGTCCGGCGCCAGCACCGACCCCACCACGTTGAGCACCTTGGTCGTATTCACGCACAGCAGGCGCTCGATGCTATAGCAATAGAAGGCGCCGTCCATGGCGGTATCGCGGTAAATCCCGCGGTCCGGCTCGTCCACGCCGGACTGGTTGCTGGCGATGTCGACCCGGCGCACATTCATGTTGGCGCGGTTGGCGGCGAACAGCGGATCGGCCATGAAGCCGTCGATGACTTTCTTTGCGTCCGCGGCCCACTTGCCCATCTCGGCCGCGGTGTAGCCGTCGCCCACAAACACATAATCCATCCTGGTTCTGGCGGGACCGGATTCGATGATGGTGGTGGCGCTCGCCGCCGCCAGCGCACTCGTCAAACCCTGCGCGCGCGCCAGCTTGCCGGCGCCGGACAGGCGCTCGAGCGCCGCACGCGCGAACGTCGCCACCGGTGCCTGTACGGCGCTGGCGACGCGCGCATTGGCCGACGCGGCCGGGACAATCTCGACGCTGGCAACCGACTTATCGAACGGCAGAGAGACCTCGAAGGCGCCTTCGGTCTGTTTGACCGTTTGCGCCAGGTCGATCTTGCCGTTACGGGGATTGAACACTTCGACATGGCGCAGCTGCTGATTGTCGAGCGCAACCTCATGCACAATGGCGCCCTGCGCATTCTTGGCAACGACGCGCCAGTATGTGCCCTGGGCGCGGGACGGCAATTTCGGCGTGACGCCGAACTCGCCCACTTCAGCATGGATCGGCGTAAAACTCGGTCCGTTGCGCCCATCATTGAAGCTCACGCGCAGCGAAATGTTTTCCGCGCTGGCCGCGCCTGCCTGCCCTGCCAGGATGGCCAATGCCACCAGCCAAAGTCGATGCGATCTCATCGTGTTCCTCGTTCGAGTGAGTTAAATAGAACAAGGATTCTGGAATGCTTCTTGTTTCAATGCGCTGCATTTCCTGCTTAATTTGAACAAACCTGCTGTCGATGCTGCTGGCGAAACGCGGTGGGCGAGACGCCAAACTGCGCCGCAAACGCGCGCGAGAAATGGCTGGCATCGGCAAAGCCGCAGTCGCCCGCGATATCGACAATCCGCGTCGCGTCGGCAAGCAAGGCCGCGCGCGCGCGCTCGAGCCGCAGCTTCATCATGTACTGGTGCGGCGGCAGGCCGACCGCGGCGCGGAACTCGCGCGAGAAATGCGCCGCACTCATGCCGCACAGCGCCGCCAGTTGCGCGTTGGGCAGCGCTTCGGCGCCGCTCTCGGCGATGTACTTGAGCACGCGCCGCAAACGCACACCGGCCAGCCCGGTGGACTGCTTCTGCTCCAGCGGTTTGCTGTAATGCTCAAGCAGATAGCAAACCAGCGCCGTCATCAGGCCATCGCAGGCTTCGCTGGCCAGTTGGCCGGCCATGGCGTCGGCATCGAGCATCTTGCGCACCAGATCGAACACCATGCGGTCCTGCACGAACAAGCGCGCGCCCAGCGTAGTGCAGGCTGCCTCGTCGCGCAGCCTGCCCAGCCGCTCGACCAGATCGATGGGAATGAACAAATTGACGATGTCGCAGCTGCTCACGCGGCTCCATTGTCCCTGCTCGCCGGGAGGACAGATCCGGAAGCGGTTGGCGGGAATCATGCCGCCCCACAGCGGTGTGCTGTCGGCCCAAATGCGCGCTTCCAGCGGCTCGAGCATGATCGACAAACGGTAATTGCCGGGATGGGGACTGACCGGGCGGATCGCATGATCGGGCTGCGCGCTCGACCAGCGCACCAGCGAGGCGCGAGAGCGCGGCAACGGACCGATACAGGTGTCGAGCGGGTGCAGCACGCCGCTCGATCGGAACCAGCGTTGCAAGTCTTCGGTACTGTCGATCATCGCGCCTCCGTGTCGCTATGCAGATTGCATCGTTGCGGGAGACGATGCTGCCACCGATTACAACGTATTTCTGTGTGGTTTTGGTGAGTAAATACATACACATCGGCACAGGAGCACGAGGAAGCGCTTTCAAAAAATTGCGACGGGAAAGTAGCGATTCCGCAGGGACTGAACATGACTCCCACGCACATAGATGTTGGCTGGACGCCAGTCGACTTGCCGTCTTCATGCGCTAGCTCTATCGCTGCCCTGCCCGCCTGCCGCCACGCGCAAACAGTGCGCGCGCGGATGCTCAAGCATGGAAGGGTCAACTATCCACGGGAGTTCCATCATGCTGACCACCTATTTGGCGCGCGCAGCCATGGCAACCGGCGCACTTGCCACACTGCTGTCGTGCGGCGGATGCGGAGGCGACGACGCACCGCCTGCGCTCGCTGAATCGCCGCACAACCTCGCTGGCACCATTGCCGGCACGACAGTAGCCGATGCCGCCGTGCCGGCAGCAACGCTACCAGATCCGGACGCCAGCGCGGTCGCTGAAACGATCGCGCTGGCATCGGCGTTCACACCACTGGTGCCGGCGACCATCAATGCGCTGCCCTATTGGCCGGTCTGGTATGGCACCGGCAAGCCCGTCGGCGGCGTCAATTGCCTGGTGAACTCGACATACCACAAGCATGCCCTGATCTCGATCTACAAGGATGGCAAGCGGCTGGGGTTTCCTGACGGGATAGGCCGCGTGCATGCCGGCTGCTATCACGCCTACGAAATGCACGTGCACGATGTCACCGGCATCATTCACAGGGAAGCGGATGTCCCGAAGCAGTTCAAGCTCGGGCAATGGTTCGGTCTCTGGAAGCAGCCGCTGGCGCGCACCGGCACGGCGGGCCTGGCCGGCACCGCGCGCTTTTACATCATCGAGAATGCGGCCATCCGGCGCTATGACGGCGACCCGGCCCTGATCGACATGTTGCCCCATCGCGAGGTATTGATAGTCACGGGAACGCCAATGTCGGTGGTGCCGAAGTATCAGTGGCCGGCGGGCATTTGAAGCGCCGCTGGCGGGCGCGCAGTCGCAAACGCGGCCATCACGTCGACCAGCTCGGGCGACACTGGAAAGTCCGGCTGCACATACGACGCCTTCTGCGCTTGCGCATCCTTGCCAACCATCTTGAGGACATGGTTCATTGGCGCAATGACGATCACCTTGGCGGCGGGATTGGCCGCCCCCAGCGCGGCTGCTTCGCCGACCGGGACCTGGATGTCGGCGCCACCCTGCAGGATCAGCACCGGCATCGTCAGCGTTGCGATTTCTTTGGCCGGGTCGACAGCGAACCACGATATCAGATACGGCTGCACTGACGGACGGTACAGCGCGGCAAGCGATGGCGGCGGATTGTCCACCCGCTTGCCGGCCTTGAGCGAGGCGAGCACCGCCTCGCTTTCGGCAAACAGCGCCGGCGGCAGTGCGGGTTTGAGCTGGGCGGACAGCGTCTTGTCGGCCGGTGCGGCAATCCCGGCAATCGAGACATACGCGTCGGCACCAGCCTGGCGGGCAGCAAGCATGCCGATCAGTGCACCTTCGCTATGACCGGCCACGATCACGCGCGAAAAGCGCGCGTCCTTGCGCAGCTGGCGGACCCAGTCGGCGGCATCGCCGACGTAGTGTTCGAAGCGCATCTTCTCCTCCGCCGCGCCGGCTGCGGTGCTGGCCGCGATGCCGCGCTTGTCGAAGCGCACCGTCGCAACGCCCCGGCTTGCCAGCGCCTCGGCAAGCAATCTGAGAGAATCGTTTGTGCCAGGCATGCCTTTCGAATTGCCGTCGCGGTCAGTGGGGCCGGAACCGGCGTGCAGCAGCACCACCGGCACGGCGCCCTTGCCCGCCGCCGCGGGAATCAGCGCGGTGCCATGCAGAGTGCCCGTTGGCGTGACCAGCGCCGCATCCTCCGCAGTCCAGCCGCCTGGCGCCTCGGCAGCCTGGGCAGCGAGCGCCGCGCCAAGCAGGATGGCAGCGCAGAGCCAATTTTTCAGAATACGCATGATGTCTTTCCTGTCAGTGAGAGTTCAAGCGTCCAGCATGCCGGCGCGCTGCAACTGTTTGTAATGGAACAGCGAATACAGCGCCGCCACCAGCGCCCACAGGACCGCCAGCGCCATCAGCGCGGCAAAGGGCGCCCCCAGGACGATCGCAAGCAAGCCCAGCAAGCCGCTGGCGACCATCAGCTTCGCGGCCAGACGGTGGGTGGCACGCCAGACGCGCTGGCTGGCGATGGACCAGGGCGTGCGGATGCCGACATAGAAATTCGGTTGTACCTTGCCCATCGGGTTGCCGAGCAAAATCAGCAGCACGAACATCCCGGCCGGGATTGCTCCCTGTACGGCCGTGCCATTGACGATGGCCGACAGCACCACGGCATAAAAATAGCCGGTGATTCCGACCAGCACGACAATGAAATACTCGAAAGTCGGCTTGAACGGCGCGATCTCGAAGCGCTTGGGCGAGATGCGCGGCAGTACATAGGCCAGCACGAACATGGTCAGCATCAGTCCCGGCCCCAGCAGCCAGACGACCCAGCGCGGCCCCATGCCGTCGACCTTGCCTTCGATATTCCAGTGCGTGGGCACCGACGCGGGCAATTGGGGATAGCACCATGCGGTGGCAATGATCGCCGCCAGGATCATGGCGACACACAAAAGCAGCTTGGAGGTTTTCATGATGGGTCCTTTACTTGTTACTGTCTGCCAGGTCCAGCGCCCACGCCACCACATCCTGCAGCACCGTGGTATTGAGCGCGTACCAGATGGTCTGGCCATCGCGCCGCCGCGAAATCAGGTCGGCCTGGCTGAGAATGGCAAAATGGTGCGACATGGTCGGCTTGGTCATGTCGAAATGCCCGGACAGCTCGCCGGCGCTCATCTCACCCCGCCGCAACAGGCGCAGGATTTCACGGCGCGACGGATCGGCGATGGCCTTGAAGATGTCGTTGCTTGCGCTCATGCGCCTGAAACCTTAATTAGATAAACATCGAATTAGATGCTGATCGAATTATAGGGCCGGCAAATCGCCCACGTCAACCGCTTTATCGTGTCAGGCTGGCGCGACCAGCGCCTCGCCGGACGAGGCGCGCCGCAGGCTGGCAATGTCGCGCAGCGGTGGCGCGCCGAACAGGCGGTGGTATTCGCGCCCGAACTGGGACGGGCTCTCGTAACCGACGCGGAACGCGGCCGTGGCCGCGTCCAGATGCTCGGTGAGCATCAGCCTGCGTGCATCGTGCAGGCGCAGCCATTTCTGGAATTGCAGCGGACTCATGGCAGTGAGCGCGCGGAAATGATGGTGGAACGTCGAGGTACTCATCTGCACCGAGGCAGCCAGTTCATCGACCCGCAGCGGTTCGGTGGCATGTTCCTTGAGCCATTGGATGGCACGCGCGATGCGCTGGCCCTGGCTGCCCAGCGAGGCGATCTGCCACAGCCGCGTGCCCTGTTCGCTCACCATCAGGCGATACAGGATCTCGCGCTGGATCAGCGGCGACAGCACGGCAATGGCCTCGGGCGTGTCGAGCAGATCGACCAGCCGCTGAAACGCCTGGAACAGCGGCAGGCTGGCCTGCCCGACGGTCATGCCGCGCCCGGTCGGTTCGGCGCGCGGAGGATGCAGATTGCCTTCCACGATCAGTTCCGTCATCACGCGCTGGTCAAGCCGCATGGACAGCGACAGGAACGGCCGGTCGGGCGCCGCCTCAATGATTTCGCCGATGGCCGGCAAGTCCACCGAGGTAATCAACAGTTCGCCCGCATCGTAGACAAAGCTATCCTCGCCCAGCAGGACACGTTTGCGGCCGCGCACGATGAGGGTGACGCTGGGATCGTACATGCAGCTCATGGGCTCCGACGGCGCCGTGCGCTGGAACAGCTTGAGTGCGGGGATCGGGCCGGTAAATGGCTCCTGGTCCGGCCCGGCCCAGCGCGCCACGCTGGCGGCCAGGGCCGCGCGTGCCGACTCGCGTGCGGCCGTTTCCTGTGTCAATCCCTCGTGTGGTGGCATGGCTGCTCCAAGGTGCGTCGATGCGCTATGGTACATCGGCTGCCCCGTGCCATGTCCCGTTGGTCCCGCGCGCCGGAGGATTAGGCAAGAAATTCGTTGCTTTGGACTATCGGCGGCAAGCATTCAAGGCTGACAATAGTTCACCTTCCCCACGCTGATTGGAACCTCCATGATCACTCTCAACATCAATGGCAAGGCCACCCGCGCCGATGCCGAACCCGATACGCCGCTGCTGTGGGTCTTGCGCGATACCCTGCAAATGACCGGCACCAAATTCGGCTGCGGCATGGGCTTGTGCGGCGCCTGCACCGTGCAGTTGAATGGCGAAGCAATCCGTTCGTGCAGCACGCCGGTGTCGGCCGCCGTGGGCAAGAAGATCGTCACCATCGAAGGCGCCGGCGCCGACAAGGTCGGCAAGGCCGTCCAGGATGCCTGGCAAAAGCTCGACGTCGTCCAGTGCGGCTACTGCCAGTCCGGCCAGATCATGAGTGCCAAGGCGCTGCTGGCGCATAACCGCAAGCCCACCGACCAGCAGATCGACGAGGCCATGGGCGGCAACGTCTGCCGCTGCGCCACGTACGTGCGCATTCGCGCCGCCATCCACGAAGCGGCCAAGTCGCTTGCCTGAGCCCGAGGACACCATGACCACCACCCGTATCGAGAATGAAAGCCGGCGCCATTTCCTGCACGGCGCCGCCGGCCTGACGCTGGCCATCTACCTGCCCTCGGCCGCCGCCAAGGAAGCTGGCGCGGACGCCGCCTCCAGCGCCGCGTTCGCGCCGAACGCCTTCCTGCGCATTGGCGAGGATGACAGCGTGACCGTCATTTCCAAGCACCTGGAAATGGGACAAGGCACCTACACCGGTCTGGCCACCATCGTGGCAGAAGAACTCGACGCCGACTGGACCCGTGTCAGGGTCGAAGCGGCCCCCGCCGACGCCAGCCGCTATAACAATCTGTCGTGGGGTCCGATGCAGGGCACCGGCGGCAGCAGCGCCATGGCGAACTCCTGGGAGCAACTGCGCAAGGCAGGCGCCTCGGCGCGCGCCATGCTCGTTACCGCCGCAGCCCAGCGCTGGAAGGTCGCACCGGCCGATATCACGGTGGCCAACGGCGTCGTCATGCACAAGGCATCGGGCCAGAAAGCCACCTTCGGCCAGTTGGCCCACGCCGCCAGCGAGCAGGCCGCGCCAGCCGACGTCAAGCTCAAGGACCCGGCCAGCTTCCGCCTGATCGGGCGCCAGGCGCCGCGCCGCGACAGCCTGGCCAAGACGACGGGCAAGGCCATCTTCACCCAGGATATCCACCTGCCCGGCATGCTGACGGCAGTGGTGGCGCATTCGCCCCGCTTCGGCGGCAAGGTCAAGTCCTTCGACGCCGCCAAGGCCAGGGCCGTCAAGGGCGTGGTCAATGTCGTGCAAATTCCGACCGGCGTGGCCGTGCTGGCCAAGGATACCTGGAGCGCCAAGAAGGGCCGCGACGCGCTCAGCGTGGAATGGGACGACAGCGCCGCTTACATGCGCGGCAGCGACCAGATCCTCAAGCAGTACCAGGAACTGGCCACCAAACCGGGCGCCGTGGCGCTGTCCAAGGGCGACGCCGACAAGGCACTGGCGGGCGCCACGCGCAGCTTTGATGCGGCTTACGATTTTCCCTACCTCGCCCATGCAGCGATGGAGCCGCTCAATTGCGTGATCAAGCTGGGCAAAGACAGCTGCGAGGTCTGGAACGGCGAGCAGATGCACACGCTCGACCAGGCCATGGTGGCCGGCGTGTTCGGCCTCAAGCCGGCCCAGGTGACGATCAATACCTTGTATGCCGGCGGCAGTTTCGGGCGCCGCGCCAACAAGGATTCGGACTATGTGCTCGAAGCGGCCCACATCGTCAAGGCCATCAATGGCAGCGCGCCCGTCAAGCTGGTCTGGCTGCGCGAGGATGACATGCGCGCCGGCTACTACCGCCCCATGTTCCACCACAGCCTCAAGGCGGGCCTGGACGCCAACGGCAATCTGGTCGGCTGGCGCCATCGCCTGGTCGGCCAGTCGATCGTCACCGGCTCGCCGTTCGCCGGCATGATGAAAGACGGGATCGACCCCACCTCGACCGAGGGCGCCAGCAATCTTCCCTACGCGATTCCCAACATGCAGGTGGACTTGCACACCCCGGCGGACGTTGGCGTGCCGGTGCTGTGGTGGCGCGCGGTGGGCTCGACCCATACCGCGTTTTCGACCGAGTGCTTCATCGATGAACTGGCGCAGGCAGCCGGCAAGGACCCGGTGGCATGGCGCCTCGCGATGCTGGAACACCACCCTCGCCATACGGGTGTGCTCAAGCTGGCTGCCGAAAAGGCCGGCTGGGGCACCCCGGTCAAGGGCGCCAAGGCCGGCGAGCGGCGCGGGCGCGGCGTGGCCGTGCACGAAGCGTTCAATACCGTCGTCGCCCAGGTGGCCGAAGTCACCGTCAGCAGCGACGGCAGCTTCCGGGTCGACCGCGTGGTCTGCGCTGTCGACTGCGGCATCGCCATCAATCCGGACGTGATCAAGGCGCAGGTGGAAAGCGCGGTCGGCTTCGCCCTGTCGGCGGCCAAGTATGGCGCCATCACCCTCACCGAGGGCAAGGTCGACCAGTCGAACTTCCATGACTACCAGCCGATCCGGATTGCCGAGATGCCCAAGGTGGAGGTGCACATCATCCCGTCCGGCGCCAATCCGACCGGGATCGGCGAGCCGGGCGTGCCGCCGCTGGCGCCGGCGGTCGCCAACGCGATCGCCATGGCGACCGGCAAGCGCATTCGCCGCCTGCCGATCGACACCGCCGCCCTCAAGGCGTGACGATGCAGGCAACCGACCGGCAAGTGCTGGACGCGGTCGGGCGCTGGGCCAGCCACGGTCACCGGTTCGTTCTGGTGACGGTGGCACGCACCTGGGGATCGGCCCCGCGTCCGCCCGGCTCATGGATGGCCCTGCGCGACGACGGCCAGGTGCAGGGTTCCGTGTCGGGCGGATGCATCGAGGAAGACCTGATCGCGCGCCTGCGCGCTGGCGACTTCGATGCCACCCTGCCCTTCGTGCTCACCTACGGCGTGACACAAGAGGAAGCGCAGCGCTACGGTCTGCCCTGCGGCGGGACAATGGAACTGGTGGTCGAACCGCAGCCCGACCCGACAGCACTGGCGCAGCTGGCCGCGCTCGCCACCGAAGGCCGTCTGGCCAGCCGCACGATCCGCATTGGCCAGCCTGGCGCCGCACTGGCCGCGGTGCAACCCGATGCCGCTTTCAGCTGGGATGGCATAACCCTGCGCACCGTTCACGGGCCGGCCTGGCGCCTGCTGCTGATCGGCGCCGGCCAGATTGCCAGCTATCTCACGCCCATGGCGCAGGCGCTGGGCTACCAGGTGCTGGTGTGCGATCCGCGCAGCGAATACCACGGCGGCTGGGAGGCGCCTCACGCGAGCCTGCTCACCTGCATGCCCGACGACGCGGTGATGGAACTGAGGCTGGACGCGCGCAGCGCCGTGGTGGCGCTGACGCACGATCCCAAGCTCGATGACATGGCGCTGCTGGAGGCGCTGAAGTCGCCCGCGTTCTACGTCGGTGCGCTCGGCTCGGTGCTCAACAGCGAGAAGCGGCGTGCACGCCTGCGCGAGCATTTCGACTTGAGCGCGCAGCAGGTGGACCGGCTGCACGGCCCCGTGGGACTGGCGATCGGCAGCAGGACACCGCCGGAGATCGCCCTGGCCATCCTCGCGCACATGACCGCCATCCGCAACGGCATGCCGAGCAAGGTCTGAGCGGGGGGCTGCTACCCGGCTGGCGTGACCACCTGGGGCAGATACGCGTCCAAAAATGGCGCCGGCATGCGGCGCGCGCGCCCACTGCTCATCTCGATGCAGACCAGTTCCCAGCGTCCGCGCAGTACGGTTGCGCGATCACTGTCGCGCACCAGCTGGAAATGGCGTTCCATCACCAGTTTGCCGTCGCCGCCGACCAGCCAGGTGGCCAGGGTCAGCGCATCGCCTTCAAAGGTGGGAAGCAGATAATCGTACTCGCCGCGCCGGATGGCCATGGCCCGGTCCAGGCGCCGGTAATCCGCAATGTCCAGGCCCAGCGACGCCGAATGGGCCCAGCCGATCTGCTCGCACCAGCGCACATACACCGCATTGTTGGTGTGATTGAGTCCGTCGATGTCTGCCGCGCCTGGCGCCAGCGGCAGCAGGAACGGCTGCGGGTAATCCCATTCCAAAATAACTCCCGTAATCGTTGTTGAACTGTAGTGTAACAGCCGCGCTATTGGCGTCAGTACGACAAAGAGGTTGAGTTTTCAGGTTGAGCTTAGTACAGTGCAATATTAATAATTGTTTACTTTTTAATGGAGTAAACCGAATCAACGTTCGATACCACCGTCACCCGGAGCCCTCACCCATGCGCAAGCAACACTGGCAGCACCGTATCCGCAGCATCTCCCCTACCCGTATCGCCGTCGCCGCCGCCCTGCTGGCTCACGCCGCTGCATGGGCGCAAACGCCCGACACGCCCGTTGCCAAGGTGGAGATCACCGGTTCGGCCATCAAGCAGATCGAATCGGAAACGCCGCTGCCGGTGCAGGTTGTTACGCGCGAACAGATCGACAAGGCCGGCGTGACCACCGCCGCCGAACTGATGGCGCGCATTTCGGCCAACACGGGCGGCCTGACCGATGGCGCCAGCATCAACGTGGGCGGCGACCAGCGCGGCTTCAACAGCGCCAACCTGCGCGGCATCGGCACGTCGTCTACGCTGGTGCTGCTCAATGGCCGGCGCATGGCCAACTTCGCGTCGCCTGGCGACGATTCCGGCGTCGACCTGAACAACATCCCGGCCGCCGCGATCCAGCGTGTCGAAGTGCTGCTCGACGGCGCCTCCGCCCTGTACGGCACCGACGCCATCGGCGGCGTCATCAACTTCATCACGCGCAAGGATTTTCGTGGCGTCGAGATCAATGCCTATGGCCTGGGCACGCGCGAAGGCGGCGCCGGCAAGCGCGCCGCCACGCTGAGCGTCGGCACGGGCGACCTGGGAAGCGACGGCTACAACGTGTTTGCCGTCGTCGACCTGCAGCGCACCTCGCGCCTGAGCACCAACCAGCGCGAATTCATCGACGAGCTGCGCATTCCGCAGCGCCTCGGCCACCTGCTGTCCGGCTTCACCAGCCCGGCCAACATCCGCCTGACCTCGGCCCAGCGCGACCACTTGCAGGAAATCGGCTTTACCCTCAACGGCCAGCCGATCACCAACCGCACCATCAATTTGTCGATTCCGACCTGCGCCCCGCCGGCCAACCTGTATCTGCCGGCCGGCACCGGCGGCGTCGATGCCTGCACCTACAATTACATGGGTGACACCGAGCTGTATCCCAAATCGGACAAGCAGAATCTGCTCACCCGCGGCGTCTTCAAGATCAATGAAAACACGCAGGCGTACGCCGAAGTGGCGCTGAGCCGCTCGAAAACATATTATGTGGGCTCGGCCGCGCGCGTGACCGGCTACATCGATTACAGCAAGGTGCCGGCGCTGGCCAACACCGGCCTCGATCAGCTCGACGACGATGTGCCGGGCGAGCTGCAGCTGCGCATGCGTCTGAACGAAGCGGGCCGCCGCACCAGCGAACTGACCAGCGACAGCCAGCGCTACGTGTTCGGCGTGTCCGGCAGCGCCGGCAAATGGGATTACGACGTCGGCTACAACCATAGCGTCAACACCGTCAAGGACAAGGATACCCACGGCTATGTGCTGTACAACGAGCTCCTCGACGGCATCGCCAGCGGCTTGATCAACCCCTTCGGCCCCTCCAGCGCCGCTGGCGTCGCCCTGCTCGACAGCATTCAGGTCAACGATGTGGTGCGGCGCGCCCGCGGCACCATGGATTCGATCGACTTCAAGGCATCGCGCTCGCTCATGACGCTCGATGGTGGCGATCTTGGCGTGGCCTTCGGCGGCGAGCTGCGGCGCGAACGCACGACGTTCACGCCATCGGCGCTGCTCATGAGCGACAACATCAACAACGACGCCGCGCCCGAAGGCGGCCGCGCCACCAGCGACAGCCGCAAGGTCCAGGCCTTGTTCGGCGAAGTGCTGGCGCCCTTCACCAAGCAGTGGCAGGGCCAGCTCTCGGCGCGCTACGACCATTACCAGCAGGTGGGCGGCGCCCTGAGTCCGAAACTGGGCCTGGCCTGGACGCCGAGCAAATCGCTGATGGTGCGCGCATCGGCCGGCAAGGGCTTCCGCGCGCCATCGATGTCCGATCTGTACCGCCCGACCGTGTACAGCTCCACCGCCACCCTCCCTGACCCGGTCTATTGCGCCACGGTCGACAATAACTACTCCGACTGCGCGGACAATTGGGATACGCGCCGCTACAGCAATCCGAACCTCAAGCCTGAACGCAGCCGCCAGTATTCGGCGGGCATCGTGCTCGAGCCGTCGAAGCACTGGAATGCCAGCCTCGATTACTGGCACATCAAGCGCACGGACCTGATCAGCGAAATCGGTGACGACATCATTCTGGGCAACCTGACCAAGTACGGCGACCTGGTGCACCGGGACGAAGACGGCTTCATCGACTACATCGAACTGCACAAGGAAAACCGCGGCGCGCAGGTCGCCAGCGGCGTCGACCTGGTACTGGACGTGCACCGCATCGACACTGCCTACGGCCGCTTTGGCGGACACTTGAGCGGGACCTATGTGCTGAACTCGAAGATCCAGACCAGCCCCGGGGACGCCTTCATCAGCAACCTGGGCAAATTCGTGACGGAGAACGCGGTGCAGCGCTGGCGCCATACCGTGACGCTGGACTGGGAACAGGGCGCGCTGTCTGCCAGCCTGTCGAATACCTTCTCGTCCTCCTACGATGACCAGAACTCGGCAATCAATGTCGACGACGGCAGCGTGGTCGCACCCAACCGCGTGAAAGCGTATTCGCTGTGGGATGTCTCGATGGCGTATTCGGTGTCGAAGAACCTCAAGCTGCGCGCCGGCGTGCAGAACCTGCTCGATACCTCGCCGCCGTATTCGAACCAGGCCTACTACTTCATCTCCGGCTACGACCCGACCTACACCGACGTGCGTGGCCGTCGACTGTACGCCAGCATCAACTACGCGTTCAAGTAAGTGTTCAAGTAAGCGACGTTCGCGCGCGCATGCGCCGGTACAGCCATCCCGCGATGGCCGTGCCGGCGCCTGCGGCGATCAACGCCCAGAATGCCGCGAACGACCCCGTATAACGAAAACTGGCGGGCATCACGATGCCGCCCTTGACTGAGTACTGTCCAACGAAGCGGTAGTCGCCATCCTGATAGTCGATGCGGTACTCGCTGCCGCCTACCGGGGCAACCGCGAGGCTTCCGGCCTCGGTTTCGTAGCGGGTTTCCTTCAGCGGCAGCAGCAGCATGTCCCTGTACATGCCAGGGTTGCGCGTGTAGGCGGGCCACAGCACCGCCTGCGCCTGCCCGTCGCGCATGACGGCGACCGGAAAAAGGTCGCTGACGCGCGCGCCGCCATCGTAGGTTTGGCGGGTCGTCAGGTAAGGCACGAGCTGCGCCGCACCAAAAAACAGCGCGGCGAAGAGCGCGATCTTGAGCAGGTTTTCCGTGATCTTCATCGATCAGATCAGCTGGCGCGCACGCAATTCTTCCTTGACATAGGCGTACAGCACCGGCGCCGCCACCACCCCCGCCAGCCCGAACACCGCCTCGCCCACCAGCATGGCAATGAGCAGCTCCCACGAGCGGGCATTGATGTGGGCGCCGATGATGCGCGCATTGAGGAAGTATTCCAGCTTGTGCAGCACGATCATGAAGGCCAGCGAGGCCAGCGCCACGTCAAGCGAATGCGACAATGCCAGCACCACCAGCACCGAATTGGAGATCAGGTTGCCGATCACCGGCAGCAGGCCGGCCACGAAGGTGATGGCGACCAGGGTCTTGGCAAACGGCAGGTTGACGCCCGCCATTGGCAGCACGACGAAAATGAAGATCGCCGTCAGGATCGTATTGATCCCCGAGATCCAGACCTGGGCGAACACGATGCTGCGGAAGGCATGGGCCAGGCGCTGTGCGCGTTCGAGCAGCGCGGCGGCGAACGGCCGGTGTGCGTGCGGATCGAGGGTGTCGTGCAGCGACACCATCACGCCGATGATCATGCCCAGCAGCACGCGGGTGATGGCCACTGTCGCTTCGGCGCCGATGGCGCGCGCGTCGGAAGCATGCTCGCGCAGCCAGCCGGTCAGCATTTCGCGCACGGCGTCGGCGTCCAGCGGCAGGCGTTCGTTCAGCCACGGCGGCACCTGGCCGCGGGCGCCGTCAATGATGTCGGCCATTTTCTGGAACATGTGGCCCATGCTGCTGGCGTCGCCCTTCAACAGCGTCGTCATGCCCCACACGCTGAGACCGATGGTGAGGATCAGGACCAGACCGATCGCGCCGGCGGCGATGGCGCGCGAGCGGCTGTCGCTGAAGCGGCGTCCGATCATGGGCGCCATCAGGTGAATCAGGGAATACACCAGCAGGCCGGCGAACAATGCACCGAGCAGCCCCTTAAGCAAGACCAGCAGCAGGACCGCTGCCATGAATAGATACGATGCGATACTGTTGGCATCGAGCTTGCCCATCGTTAAAGTCGGCTGTTCATCGGCCATTGTGGTTTCCCCAATAAATTAATCTTCCGATCTGTAGCCTCCCAGTTGCGGATATGAAACAGGTAAATAGCGGATCGTTACTTCCGAAAAACCGAAGTAAATCGAAGCTTCCTCACATTATTCGCCGTGGACCGGCAGGCCAGCACCGAGCCACCCGCTGATGCCGGCGGACAGAACGCAGACATCGCTGTAGCCGAGCGCGCGGGCTTTCCTGGCCGCGCCCGGCGCCTTGCGGCACAGGGGATTGGAACAGTAAAAGACCAGGCTGGTCGCACGATCGGCCGGCAAGGCCTCGGCGGTAAACTCCACCGGCAGGTGGCGCGCACCCGGTACGCGTGCCCGGCCCCACGATTGCAAGGAATTCAGATCGAAGATTGTGACGGCCTCGGCCTGCATGCGCGCGTGCAGCGCGCTCGGCGAAATGGACTTCAAGCCCATGAGCATGGCGAACATGGTTACTCCTTGCCATCGATGGCGGGGCCGTTGCCGGCGCCGCGCCAGACATACCGCAGCACGGCCAGCAGCAGCGCCGCCGCCAGGATGCATCCCGCCAGCAGGTTCGCCAGCGAGAGCGGCGCGGCCAGCCACACCAGCATGTAGCCGATCCCGCCCAACACCATGCTCCAGCCGGCAAAGCGCCGGGCGGCCTGCTCCTGCGCCGCACTGCGCCGCGATCTGGCGCATGCGGCAATCGCTTTTGGAATCGCATTGGCGTAGACCACGACGACCGCGCCAAGCAGCATGCCCAGCAGCCGCTGCGCCAGCGCGGCGCTGATCAACCCCGGCGTGGCAGCTGCCAGCGCGGCCGACAGGCCGACAATCAGCGCGGCGCCCATCAGCGCGCGCGTCAGCGATACATGTTGTTTCATGATGTGTCCTTCATTGAGGATTCAGAAGAAGCCGCGTCGTCCGGGCGCGTCACACGCAGGCCGAACGTTTGGGCAAAGGCAAGCAAGGCATCTTCCAGGACGGACAGCTGGAGCCGATAGGTAATGGTCCGGCCCTGCTTTTCCGGCGCGATCAGTCCGGCCGCGACCAGCACGGCGAAGTGGGCCGACATGGTGGGTTTGGACACGTCGAACAAGTCCGCCAGCTCGCCCGCACCCAACGGGCCCGACTGCAAATGCTGCAGGATGGCGCGCCGGGTGGGGTCGGACAAGGCTTTGAAGATTGTGCTCATTAATCGATTATTAGCTAACCATCGAACTATTGCAAGCGATTTTCGATGCATATACCGGACGCGGCGGCGCTGCATCTGCCAGAATGCGCCATTGCCATCACCCCGGATGCGACCCGATGTTCGTGCTCTACCACTGCGTTGCCGCCCGCTCATTTCGCCCCTTGTGGGCGCTGGAAGAGCTGGAGTTCGACTATGACTTGAAAGTGCTGGCGTTCCCGCCGCGCGCTGTCGACCGCGCTTTCCTCGATATCAATCCGCTCGGTACGGTCCCCACCTTTTTCGATGGCGACCTGCGCATGACGGAGTCGGCCGCCATCTGCCACTACCTCGGCGACGCGCGCGCCGCGTCGCCGCTGCTGGTCAGGGCCGGTGAAGCTGACTACGGCATGTTCTTGAACTGGCTGCACTTTGGCGAAGCCACCCTCACCTTCCCGCAAACGATCGTCCTGCGCTATGGACGCTTCGAGCCACCCGAACGGCGCCTGCCGCAGGCGGTGGAGGATTATCGGCGCTGGTTCCTGGGACGGCTGCGCATCCTCGAGCCGCTGCTCGCGGCGCAGGACACGCTGTGTGCGGGCCGCTTCACGATGGCCGATATATCGGTCGGCTACGCGCTGCTGCTGGCCGACCTGCTCGGCTTGGCGCCCGCCTTCCCGCCAGCTGTCGCGCGCTACTGGGCCAGACTCCAGCAACGGGACGGCTATCGGCGCGCCTGCGCGGCCGAACATGCAGCGGCCCTCGCGCAGGGCGTCAACCCGGTTCCGGCGCCCCTGCTCGGCTCAGACGACTGAGTTCAGCGTCGGTGAACCCGGCCAGCCGGCGCGCATCGAAATTGAACGGGCCCTTGAGGACTGGCGCGCGGTAGCGCGCGGCCAGCACGTCGTAGGTGGCATGCGGCTCGAGATTGCGCTCGCGGCACAGGTACAGATACCAGCGGTTGCCGATTTCCACATGGCCGATCTCGTCGCGCAGGATGATGTCGAGGATGGCCGCGGCCGCCAGGTCGCCAGCCTGCGCGATCTTGGCGCGCAGCGGTGGAATGGCATCGAGGCCGCGCGCTTCCAGGGTGCGCGGCACCAGCGCCATGCGCGCGACAATATCGTCGCGGGTGCGCGCCACCATCTCCCACAGGCTGTCGTGCGCCGGAAAGTCGCCATAGCGGTGACCGAGTGTGGCCAGGTGCTCCGCCAACATCGTGAAATGCGTGGCCTCCTCCTTGGCAACGCGCAGCCAGTCGGTGTAGTAAGCGTCCGGCATTCCTGGAAACCGCCACAGCGCGTCGAGCGCCAGATTGACTGCGTTAAATTCGATATGCGCGAGCGAGTGAATCAGCATGGCGCGCCCTTCCAGGGTGGCCATCGAGCGCTTGCCCACCTGCCGTGGCGGCACCAGCTCGGGCCGGATCGGACGTCCGGGAATGGTGCCGACCACGTCGAACGCGCCGTTGCCGTCGACATGCCAGCCGCCAGCGTGGAAGGCGATCTCCATTGCGGCGATGCGCGTCATTTTGGTCGGGGGATCGCACTCGAGCAGGCAGGCGAGCGCTTGGGCGCGCAGTTCGGGCAGCAATGGGGCAGAGGCAGGGGTCGTGGTCATCAAAACAGGTGGTCGGCGTGGAGGCAACGTCATCATGCCAGAACGCCGTCCATATATCGAGGCGCGACCAATCATGCATCCAAAAGCATGACAATTGCCTGGAAGATACAAACGCTTTTCTTGCAGCACGCCATTTGTCGTTAACTGCACCAACTTGTAGCAGGGCAAGACAACTCGTTACAGGGATTTACTTTTTGTTACAGAGCCTTAACCGTACTTGACGCATTGCCAAAATACAATTGGCACATGAATGATATGCATATCGAATCGTCGTCCGCTGAAAACGGCCAATCCATTGGCAGGAACGTCGCGTGGCGCTATGCACTCTACCTCGCGGCCTACTTCCTCGCGTTCACCAGCTATTGGATGAACCACTACTTCGGCCGGCCCGACCTGGACCAGATCCTGTATCACCTCAATGTTGGCGCGGAAGGGTTGGCGGGCACGGACCCGGTGTTGATCAGGCGCTTCATCCGCTATTGCGTGGTGGCGCCGCTGCTGCTGCTGTGGGCGACCATCTGGTTCGAACGCAGCGGCCATGGCCTGCGCTGGACGCAGCGGGCGCGCCTGCATGGGTCCATGCCGGCAGTGCTGCTCGGCGCCGCGGCGCTGCACTGGATGGTACAGGTCGACACGGTGAGCCACGTGCTGGCGCGCTTCGGTCCGGACTATTTTGCCGCCAATTACATTCCGCCGGAACGGATCACGATTCGCCCGGTCAAACCCAAGAACCTCGTGCTGATCTATGTAGAGAGCCTGGAAGCCGATTACCGCCGCGCCGACCTTATCGGCAGCAACCTGCTGGCCCCGCTGGACGCTATCGACGGCGTGCGCTTCGGGCAGTTCCGGCAAACGCCAGGTACCGGCTGGACCATCGCCGCGCTGGTGGCCACCCAGTGTGCGCTGCCGCTCAAGCGCGTCACGCTGTACGACGAAAATACCCAGGGCGAGGCAATCCGCACCTTCCTGCCCAACGCCACCTGCCTCGGGGACATCCTCGCGGGCAAGGGTTACCGCAATATCTTCATGGGCGGTGCCTCGGCCACGTTCGCGGGCAAGGGCAAGTTCCTCAGCAGCCATGGATACCAGGAGGTGTACGGCAAGGAGGATTGGTTGCGCGCTGGCGCCGGCGAAGACCAGCTCAATGGCTGGGGCCTGTACGACGGCCGACTGATCGACCGTGCCAAGCTCAAGGTCAGCGAACTGCAGGCCAGCGGCCAGCCCTTCAACCTGACGCTGCTGACCGTCAACACGCACGAGCCGCGCGGCCACCTGTCGCGCCGCTGCGCCGCGCGCGGGTTCAAGGGCTTCGAAGGCGTGGTCGGCTGCGTCTCCGGCCACCTCGCCGAGTTTGTCGCCTTCATGGAACAGAACGGCTACATGGACAACACCAACGTGATCATCCTGGGCGACCATCTGGCGCGCAAGAATCCGCTCAGCAAACGGCTCGCCAGCGTACCGGAGCGGACGATTTTCAATCTGATGCTCTCGCGCCAGCCACAGGCAAAGGCGCGCGAGGAAATCATTCATTTCGACCTGCTGCCGACCATCCTCGCCTTCAGCGGCTTCGACGTCGCCGGTGGCCGCCTCGGCCTGGGCTACAACGCCTTCGACCGCGACGCCCGTCCGCAAACCGAACGCTTCGCGCAGATGCAGGAATCGCTGATGAACCGGTCGCACACGTATCTGGCGCTGTGGGCGCCGTCCACCGAACGGGTGCCGGCCACCGTCGCGGCAAGCGACCTGGCGCCGCCCCTGATCGAGACGGCCACCGCGGCGGCGCCGTAATCACGGCACGACCACCCCGCCCTTCATCACCCATTGCACGCGCTCGAGTTCAGTGACGTCCTTGAGCGGCGCGCCATCGACGGCAATCAGGTCGGCAAACTTGCCCGCTTCGATGGTGCCAATGCGGTCGGCCCATCCCAGCAGCTCGCTGGCATTGACCGTGGCGGTGCGAATCGCCTGCAGCGGCGTCATGCCCAGCTTGACCAGTACCGCGAATTCGCGCCCGTTCAAGCCATGCGGATACACGGCCGCGTCCGTACCGAACGCAATCGGCACGCCCGCCTTGATGGCGCCCCCGATATTGACGCGCGCGGCCGGCAGCACCACCTTGGCCTTGACCAGCAACGGCTGGGGCAGCTTGATGGCTTCCGCATTGTCGATCAGCCAGTCGCCCAGGTACAAGGTCGGCACCAGCCAGGTCTTGCGCTCGCGCAGCAGCTTGATACCCTCTTCGTCGATATACGAGCCATGTTCGATGGAATCGACGCCAGCCTGCACGGCCAGCCGGATGCCATCGCCGCCATGGGCGTGGGCGGCCACCTTGCGGCCCAGCCGGTGAGCTTCGCCGACGATGGCTTTCATTTCATCGAGGGTGTATTGTGAAGCGCGCGGGTCATCCCCCATCGACAGCACGCCGCCGGTGGCGCAAATTTTGATGACGTCGGCGCCGTACTTGATGTTCTGACGTGTCTTCTTGATGACTTCATCGACGCCATCGGCCACTCCCAGGGCGACCGCATTGTATTGCGGCGCATGCATGGTGTCGTCGCAATGCCCGCCCGTGATGCCCAGCGCGGGGCCGGACGCCGAAATGCGCGGTCCGGGAATATCGCCGTCGTTGATGGCATCGCGCAGGGCGATGTCGGCATAGCCGTCGGCGCCCACATCGCGCGCTGCCGTAAAGCCCGCCTTAAGGGTCAGTCGGGCATTCTTCGCGCCCGCCAAGGCCGCGCGCGGCACCGAGATGCGCACGCTGGAATAGCCTGCGTCTTCGGGGTTGCCCGTCAGGTGGGTATGCGCATCGATCAGGCCAGGCAACAGGGTCTTGTTGCCCAGATCAATGACGCGCGCGCCGGCCGGAATGGCCAGCTTGCTGCCTGCAGCGGTGATCCGTTCGCCCGCGATGAGTACCACCGCATCGTCAATCAGCGCGCCGGTTCGGACATCGACCATGTGGGCAGCGCGCACGGCTGTGATGGCCGACGGTGCGTCGGCACCCCAGGCAGCGGCACAGGCAAGAAACAAGGACGACAGCGCAGCGGCGCGGCCCCAAGGATGTGTGACAGCGTTCAAAGACCTCTCCCGGTTGAAATGCAAGATGTTGAGCAGCACGGCAAGTGTGCCATATCCAGCCGGTAGTAATGCTTCAGTCTGCCTCTTTATTCGCGCTGGCACTCGTATGTACGGCCATGCGTTCGCTCACGGCAGCCAGGAAGGCGGCCGCATCCTCGGGCGGAAAATACACGGCCTTGTTGCCGAAGACGATGCGGCAGTGGCCGACCGAAGTGAGCGACGTGGTCAGTTCGCGCGGCGGGATGAGTGGCCATAGCCAGCCATGGACAATCAGGTCCTTGCGCGACACCAGTTCGACCGCGCCAATCTGCGACCACGGCAGGAACTTCGGCCCGCCGAGAACGCGCACGAAGCGGATGCCGTCGGCAGACAGTGCGAGCTTGTTCACGCTCAGCAGGACAAAGCCGCTGTTGACGATCAGCATAGTCAACAGAGCCAGCGCCGGCTTGCCGCTGAACGCGTAGGCGGCAATGCCGGGAAGGCCGATCAACAGAAATACCTGCAGCAGCCCGACGCCGGCGGTGATGAGAGCGTCCGCGGCATCGCGCGGGGCGATCCGAGGTTTGATGATCAGTTCAGTCATGGCGCGCGCCTGGCAGGTTCAGCAAGGCCAGACGGCATCGCTGTGGAAACTGTCCTGTATTTTACTTCTTGCATGATTCGCCACAAACACTTTGTTCTGAAACCATTGCTTACGAGTGATACAGGTCGAAGACGTGTGCGGCGTGGCAGCGGGCGTAGCATGGAGCTTCCATTCTGGGAGGAACCGCCATGACCCGCCTGACCCTGCTTTTGCTTCCCGTTGCGCTGCTCTCCGCGCCGCTTGCGGCCGACGCGCAGGATTGGCGCACCGAGCGCGCCTTCCGCCGCCTCGAGCGTGGCGGCACCGAAGTGTTTTGGGAAGGCAATTGCAAGGTCGAACAACGCCTGAGCCGCAGCGGCGCGCTGCTGGAACGGCGCACCTGTGACGAGCCTGGCCCCGGCGAGGCGCGCGACGAGCGCGATGACGCACGGCGCCAGCCAGGCCGCAGCGATGACGACGACGACCGCTTGCCGCTCGCGCGCGGCGACGACGCGCCGCGGCGCCCTGCCGTGCGCGATGACGGCGAGGACGAGCGGCGGCCGCTGGCACGCGCGCCCTACCCTGGCCAGTCCGACGCGCGCCGGATCGAGCCGGACCGGACCGCTTTGCGCCAGCCAAGCTACGCCGGCACGGTTGACGACAACGCCACGGTGCTGGCCGAGCCTGCGCCGGCGCCACGTCCGGCGCCGACCCGCAGCGCCGCGCCGCCGCTGCCCCCACGCGCGGTGACGCCGGTCCATCCGGTTGCGGCCCTCGCGCCCGCGCTGAGCACTCCCCGCTTGGCCAAGCCGCTCGCCACTGCCGGAAAAGCCGCGTCCGTTCCAGCTGCCGTGGCCAAAGCCGTGCGCACAGTCGCGCCGCAGCGGGACATCGCCCGCGCGGCCGCCCTGCCGCGCCGGGCGGCGCCACAGATATCCCCACGCGGCGCTGCCATTGCCGCAAAGCCGGCCCTGCGCGGCGATGCGGCCAAGCGTACGCCTGCGCTGGCGGGCACGCGTGCTGCGGCCAAGCCCGCGCGGCTGCTGGCCGCTGCACCTGTCGCGGCAAAGCAGCCAAGGCCGCTGGCTGGCCCATCCACCGGCGCAAAGCGGCCAAGACCGCAGGCCGGCTCCCGTCCGGCAAGCGTGGCTGCGCACGCACCAGTGCAGCGCCGTCCTTCACTGCCCCCGTCCGCCCCGCACACAGTCGCGGGCAACACCAGGCCGACAGCGGCGCCAGTGCATGCGCCAGTGCGCCCGGCACAGGTCCCCGCGGCGCGGGTGCTTGCCCAGCGCCCGCTGCCGGCCGCGCCGGCTGCGCCGAGCGTCATTGTCCAGCATGCTGCGGCGGCGATCGCGGCGCCGGCCAGACAGGCTGCCGCGCCCAAAGCGACGCTGCCGGAAGCAGCGCCCGCGCAGATCGAGGAACAGGTCGCGTTGAAAAAGGCCGGCACCACCAAGTCGGAATGGCTGGTGGTGCTGCAACCGCAAACGGGCGGCACGGCGGCGGCGAAGGAGGCGGCGACCGACAAGCCCCATGCCGGCGCAGTTGCCCACCACGCCCTGTCGCAGAGCGAATATGAAGCCTACGTGGCGCGCAAAAGAAGAGACCCCTACAGTAACCTGTAGGGGTCTCGGTGAGGCAGGCTTAACGCTGGATTATTTGCCGGAGGGCTTGCTGCACTTTGGATAGGCGCCAAGCTCGATCGGACCGGCCAGATCGACGATCACTGCCAGCTGGGCCGCGTAACGCAGCATTTCTTCTTCGCTGGTTGCCGACCCAATCTTGTCGAGCGACAGGCTGGCACCGTCTTTGCCGGCGCCCTGCTCCCAGTCTTCACGGGCTTTTTTCAGCTTCGGCAAGTCTTTCGCCCGGGCATACGCATCGTTCAATTCCTTGAACTTCTTCTGCATGCCAGCGACACGGGCCGCCTGTGGCGTTGCACTCGCACTCTGGCCGACAATGATTGCCAGCTGCTTGACGCTGGCCACCGGATCGAGCGTCAGCGCCGCGCAGGCGGTCGCATCTTTCGATGCACCCAGGCCGCACTGGGCCCAGGACTTCGGCACAGGCGGCAGGCAGGCGCTGCCGACACCGTCGGTACCGGCGGGGCAAGCGCTGTAGCACAGGCCGGCCTGCAGCACTTCGCCCTTGGCGCACATGCCGCCTGCTGGCAGGCAGCGGCTGCCGCTGCGTGTTTCGCCAGCCTTGCAGACCATGGCTTCCGCACCCAGGGTATCGGCCGAGCGCACGCATGCTTCACCGGTGTTGGTATAACCTGCCGCGCAATCGGCCACGCAACGGCCCTTGGCATTTTTCTGGAAGCCGGTCTTGCACGACATGCTCTCGACGCCCAGGGTGCTGGCGGCGCGAACGCAGTTGGTACCGGACGTGGTGAAGCCCGTTTCGCAAGCGCGGTAGCAGCGGCTTTCGACCTTGGTCTCGCCAGCCTTGCAGGTCATGCTGCTCGCTGGCAGCGGATTCGGTGCCGACAGGCGGAAGCATTCGTTGCCCGTGTTGGTGAAGTCTTTCGGGCAATCGGCTGCGCGGGTATTGGTGTTGGCCTTGGTGGCAGCCGGCCGTTCGCAGGCGCTGCCATTGTTGGTGTAGCCAGCCGGGCAATCAGCCACGCGCGATGGCGCGGCGATGGTATCGGCCGAGCGCTTGCAGCTGCCGCCGCTGAGGGAGTAGCCGGACGGGCAATCGGCCGGACGGCCCGGGATGGTGCCGGCAGGACGGGTGAACACGTCGGTCCAGCAGAATGGCGGCGTTTCTTCGCGCGGTGCGCCACCCATGGCGCTGGCGCTGCGTTCGCGCGCCGTCAGCGAGCCAACCGGGCGCATGCCCACTGACCCGCTGCCCGGTTCGGCCATCTTGACCGGTTCGGCCGATGCCGAGTCGATCTGGTACATGGTGTCGCGGCGGCGCCGTGCGGCGTCCACCGAAATGACCTTGCGTGCGCGCACGTCGATTTGCAGCGTCACGCCGCGCGAGCTGTCGAGGATGGAAATCGAGGCGTCGTCGCGCTTGATCTCGTCATACTTGAAGATGCCCTGCCCCGTCGCGTCGAATTCGATCCAGTGGGTCTGGTCGATCTTGCGGATCTCGCCGGCCTTCACGCCGCCCTGGGTAATGCCGACCACGGTCGCGGTGCGGCCGGTGACGCCAGGCGCAATCGATTGCGCAGCGGCAGTGGCCAGCTGCGCCTGGGCCGGAACGGCGGCTGCCAGACTCACGACCAGCAAGGTTGCAACACGAAGGTACCGTCCGAAGAATTTCTGAGGCATGTTATGGCTTCCCTGTTTGACACCCCACTTGCAAACGACATAACGCGGGGCAAAATAATGATTGTTGGTCTTTTTCTTAGGATTGTTGCTATTTCCCAAGTTAAGGAAGATTGTAAGGCGATAATCAGTTGATGCAAAGCATTGAATTGCCGAAAATGTAGCAAAATAACGGTTCCCCTCCTGAGAGAGCGCCATGCTGTGTTGCAGCAAATCCACGCTTCGCCCATGTCATTAGGGAAATGACAACGCTATTCCTTGTTTGAATTGTTGCGGTGCAAATACATCGCCAGGCGCCGCGGCGCCGACTTCATCGTCAGCGCATCGTCACTGCACAGCGCAACCTTAAGCTGTGCCTTTCCCTCACGCACAGACACAGGAGTTCGCGCATGAATACCAAGAGTTACAAGGGCGCCGACGCGCCGTTCTTCCATCACCTGGCCATCGTCATGCTGGCCACGGCAGCTCTGCTGCTGCTGCCGCTGATCGCCATGCAGTTCGATAGCGGCGTGGTCTGGACCTTGTCCGACTTCGCGATCGCCGGCGCACTGCTCGGCGGCGGCGGACTGCTGTTCATTGCGGCCCTGCGGCTCGTGCGCCGGCCGGCAGCGCGTTGGGCGGTCGGTCTGGTTCTGGCGGTGGCGCTGGCGCTGACCTGGATCGAGCTGGCCGTGGGCCTGTTCGGCACCCGCTTCGCCGGCACCTGAGCCTGTCCAGCTAGCGTCCTCGACTACAATGGGACGCTTGCACCTTCCGGTTGGCGGAAGCTGGATCGAACCAACCGCAGGAGCAGTGAATGTATTACGGAGAAAAACTCAACGCATGGACCCACCTGGCCGGCGCGCTGCTTGCGATAGCCGGGACGGTGATGCTGATCGTGATCGCGGCGCAATCGGGCGACCCGTGGAAGATCGTCAGCGTCGCCGTCTATGGCGCGACGCTGATCGTGCTGTACAGCGCCTCCACCCTGTATCACAGCGTGCGCGGACGGGCCAAGGCCTTCCTGCAAAAGCTCGACCACCACGGCATCTACCTGCTCATTGCGGGCAGCTACACGCCCTTTTGCTTAGTATCGCTGCGCGGCCCGTGGGGCTGGACTTTATTCGGTGTGATCTGGGGTCTTGCCCTGCTCGGCGTGCTGCAGGAAATGCGTCCCAATGGCGGCGCGCGCCGCCTGTCGATGGCGATCTATATCGTGATGGGCTGGGCCGCTCTGGCCGCGCTGGTGCCGCTGCGCGCGGCGCTGGGCAGCGCCGGGTTTGCCTGGCTGGCAGCGGGCGGCGTGGTCTACACGCTGGGCATCGTGTTCTATGTCCTGGACGCCCGCGTGCGGCACGCGCACGGCATCTGGCACCTGTTTGTGATCGGTGGCAGCGCCGTGCACTATTACACGGTCATGCGCTACGTGCTGTGACGGTGCAGCAGCGAACGGCTGCGCGCATAACCGAAGTAAATCGCAAGTCCCAGCACCAGCCAGATGCCGAAGGCGATCCAGGTCGTCTTGCTCAGGAAGGTCATCAAGGCCACGCAAAAAATCACAGCCAGGCCTGGCACCACCGGCACCCACGGGCAGCGGAAGGCGCGCGGCAATTCCGGACGCGTCCGGCGCAGCACCACCACCGCCACTGACACCAGGCAGAACGCCGCCAGCGTGCCAATGTTGATCAACTCGGCGAGCACGTTCAGGGGCACCACCGCGGCGATCAGGCCGAACACGATACCCACCACCCAGGTGGCAAAGAACGGCGTGCCGAACCGCGGCGACACGTGCGACAGCCGCGCCGGCAGCAAGCCGTCGCGCGACATGGCGAAAATGACGCGGGTCTGGCCATAGGTCATGACCAGGATCACCGTCATCATGCCGAGAATGGCGCCCAGATCGACAAAGCCCGCCACCCAATTTTCCTTCGCTACTTGCAAGGCGAGCGAGACAGGATGATCGACGCCGGCAAACTGCGCGAACGGCACGATGCCGGTCATGATGGCGGCCACGATCACGTACAGGACGGTGCACACCAGCAGCGAGCCGATGATGCCGATCGGCAGATCGCGCTCGGGATTCTTGACTTCCTCGGCCGCCGAGGTCACCGCATCGAAACCGATGAAGGCAAAAAATACCAGCGCGGCCGCGCTCATCACGCCGTTCATCCCGAACGGCATGTAGGGGGTCCAGTTGGCGGTCTTGACGTGGCCAATGCCAACCACGATAAACAGCAGCACCACGGCGATCTTGATGGCCACCATGACGGCGTTCAGGCGGGCCGACTCGCGCACGCCCCAGGACAGCATGGCGGTCAGCGACAGCATGATCAGCAGGGCCGGCAGGTTGATGATGGTATCGACGCCGGGAATGGCGCCGGGCGCCGCGCTCAGTGCGACCGGCAGGTGCAGGCCGAAGCCGCCGATCAGGGACTGGAAGTAGCCCGACCAGCCGACCGACACGGCCGAGGTGGCCAAACCGTATTCAAGCAGCAAATCCCAGCCGATCATCCAGGCCACGAGTTCGCCCATGGTGGCGTAGCTGTAGGTATAAATGGAGCCGGCCACCGGAACGGCGGAAGCGAATTCGGCGTAGCACAGGGCGGCGAAACCGCAGGCAAAGGCGGCGATCACGAACGACAGCGTCAAGGCCGGTCCGGCCGTCAGCGCGCCGGTGCCCGTCAGTACAAAGATGCCCGTGCCGACGATGGCGCCGATGCCCATCAGGACCAGATCGAGCGGTCCCAGTTCTTTGCGCAGGGCGCCTTCGCCGCGCGAGCGCGCCAGCATGTGATCGATATTTTTTGTGCGAAACAGGCTCAAGAGCTACTCCGGTCAACGTTGATGCGCCGTCGGGCGCGAGGAAAGACACCTCGCCGATAGGAGGTGCGACTGCGGCATCAACGCCGGATAGTGCGTTTTTGCCAAGGTCAATAGTGTAGCTGATAAACCCTGGCACGGGACACACGCCCCTGTCAGGCTTACAGCGCGATCGTCGTCCCCAGCAGCACCAAGAACTGGGCCAGCCATTGCGGATGGGCGGGCCAGGCCGGTGCCGTGACGAAGTTGCCATCGGTGACGGCCTGATCGATCTCGATCTGCGCCACCTCGCCGCCGGCCATCCGCACTTCCGGCGCGCAGGCTGGATAGGCGGAAATGCGCTTGCCGCGGATGACGTCGGCGGCGGCCAGCAATTGCGCCGCGTGGCAGATCGCCGCGATCGGCTTGCCGGCCTGCGCGAACTGGCGTACCAGATCGATCACCCGCGCGTCCAGGCGCAGATATTCGGGGGCGCGGCCGCCGGCGATCATCAGCGCATCGTAGTCGGCGGCACGGGCGTCGTCGAAGCTGGCGTTCAGGGCGAACAGGTGGCCAGGCTTTTCGGTATAGGTCTGGTCGCCTTCGAAATCATGGATGGCGGTCTTGATCTTGTCGCCCGCCCGCTTGCCCGGGCAAACCGCATGCACCGTGTGGCCCACCATCTGCAGTGCCTGGAACGGCACCATGGTTTCGTAATCTTCGGCAAAGTCCCCGGTCAGAAACAGAATCTTTTTTGCGCTCATGGTTCATCCGATCAAAAAGGTGGGAGGGGTGGTCAGGCGGAAACGTCTTGCTTCATCAACGGCGCGGCATGCATACAACAAATAATAAAGATTTAATGTAATTTATGCGGTCTGCATGTGTTTTCGGCATGAAACTGCAAATTTGAAATACATTAGCTGCTCAGCTTTAATTTTATAGGAATGAATATCTTGGCACATTAATCACAACAAGGAGACACTACATGAGCACCCGCTTTCGTCGTTCCCTGCACGCCCTGCTTCCCGCCCTCGTCCTTCTTGCCCAGCTGCCTGCGGCAAGCGCCAGTACCCTGAATCAAAACGCATCGTGGACCATCGACCGCGCCGGCACCACCACCAAATACCGTTCGGTGGCTTACGGCGATTCGATCTATGCCGGCTATAACGGTTCGATCAGCAATGCCGCCAAATTTGCGGCGCCGACGGTCAATGCGGAGTATCTTTCAGCGCAATGGGGGGCGGATATCGAGAGCGTGCGACGAACCAAGTCCGGTGCCGTGGCGTCCGACGTGTATAACAACAAGATCGTTGCGGAGCGCTCGTATATGCAAGCGAGCAATACGCGTGTGGTGACCTTCGAAATGTGCGGCAATGATGGGCTGCAAGCCCGTACCAGCTTCAAGAGCCAGACCGGCACCTGCAACTACAGCGTGCTGACGGCGGCGGAAAACAGCTGCAAGACCTATGTGACAGCGGCCATGGACTATATCAATGCCAACGCCTATCCTGGCGTCAAGCTCAAGATCGTCTCCAACCTGCACTATCCCGGTTACGCCACCGACAACGTGCAAAGCTCGTGCAAGGATGCCACCACCGGTGCGACCGTCAAGATGCAGGACAAGTTCCTGCCAGCGCTGGCACGCATGAACTTCATGATGTGCGATGTGGCACGTCAAAAGGGTTTCCAGTGCGCCGACAATTTTGCCCAATACATGGGCGCGGACTATGACAGCAATGGCGACGGCCAGATCGACTCGGCAGCCCTGCGTTACGTGCTCGGCGAATCCGAAGCGAGCTACGTCACCCGCATCACGTCCACGCTGCGCTCGACCCTGCGCGACGCCAACACCCACTTCGTGTCGGCCAGCAGCAGCTTCGACTACATCCAGTCCGACGATACCCACCCGACCTACACGGGCGGCACCATCAGTTCCGGCTTGTGGGGTTCCACCACCGGCAGCGGCGCGCCCCGCTATTCGACCATCAGCGGCGGCAAAAATCCGATCTGGAACCAGTACGGCCATGAGCGCATCGGCTGGGCTGTATCGACCTACAATCCGGCGGTGCCTTAAGTTGGAGGCCTAAGGCTTGGATACCCCAACGCCTCCGCAGCGCGACCCGGCCAGCCGGGACCCCGGTCCCGGTCACGCCTGGCGTCCGGGTGGTGTCCACCTGGCCGTAGCGCTGCTGCTGGCCATTGCGGGCATCACGGCGCTGCTGGTGCTTTGGGTGCCCACCCCGGTCGCGCCCGTCGCCACCAGTCAAGCGCGCGCGCCCGTCGTGGCGGCGGCGACGGCGGGCGCGCCTGGCCCGGCTCCTGGCGCGCCCCATCCTTCGGCGGCGCGCGCGCCGGAAGGCGACGCCGATCCCACCCCTGACCTGTCGAGCTACGTGGCGCGCGGCGACAATCCGACCGTGGGCGAGGTCATCGAGCGCCTGCATCAGCGCGGCATCTATTCGGGCATCGGCGCTTTCCAGCCGCCCGGCACCAGCCCGCCGCTGGTGGGCCTGGCCGTGCCGGAGGATTTCCCCTTGCCAAAAGGGTATGTGCGCCACCATCAGAGTACCGACGACGGCCAGCCGATCGAAGCGATCCTCATGTTCGCACCGGACTTTCAACTCTACGATGCCAACAACCGCCCCATTCCCATGCCGCCCAGCGGCGTGGTGCCGCCCGAACTGGCGCCGCCCGGCCTGCCGATCCGGCGCGTCGTGATTCCGGCACCGGCCGATCCAGTGCGGCCGGGGCGCTGAGCCGATGGGCTTTGTGTCACGGTCCTCGATGCGGATTGCCGGCAGCGTGCTGGCCAGTGCCGTCCTGGCCGCGCTGTATGTGCGCGGCGGCTGGATCCTCGGCTTTATCTTCCTCGTCCCCTGGCTGCACGCACAAGAGCGCGCCACCACCGTACGCGCCGTGCTGCTGCATGGCTACCTGATGTCGCTGGCCTGGACCGGCGCCGCGTTCGCGTGGTTCGGATCGGCGGTCGGCTTGTACACGCACATCGGCGCGGCCGGCGGCATTGCCCTGCTGCTGCTCGGGGCGCCCCTGTTCCAGCCGCAGATCATCGTCTTTGCCCTTGTGCGGCATGCCGCGCTGCGCCGCCATGGCAGGCTGGCCGCGGCGCTGGCCGGTGCCGCGGCCTGGGTGGCGACCGAATGGCTGTGCCCAAAACTGCTCGGCGACACGCTCGGCCACGGCTTGTATCCCGCGCGCCTGCTGCGCCAAGGTGCCGATCTGGGCGGCGCGGCCGGTTTGACGGCGCTGCTCCTGCTCGCCAATGAAGCGGGTGCATGGGCGCTGTCCCGGCGCGCCGATGGCTGGCGTGCGCTGCGCGCCCCGCTGGCATTCGCTGCCCTGCTGCCGCTGCTGATGACCGCGTACGGCGCCGCGGCCCTATCCGGCACACCGGCAGCAGGTCCAAGCGTGCGCATTGCCATGATCCAGTCCAACATCGTCGCTTATGAAGAGCAGCGGCAGCAAAAAGGCAGCTACGCAGCCGTGCGCGACATCCTCGACGCCCACTTTGCCATGAGCTACGACGCGGTCGTGCGCCAGCATGCCGATGCAGTCATGTGGTCCGAGACTGCCTACCCCACCACGTTCGGCCATCCAAAAAGCGAAGCGGGCGCACGATTCGACCGCGAGATCGTCGACACCATCCGCGCCGCCGGTGTGCCGTTTGTATTCGGCACCTACGACAGCGACAGCGCGGGCGAATACAATGCCGCCGCCATTGTGCTGCCCGATACCGGTCTGCTGGGGGTCTACCGCAAGACGCGCCTGTTCCCGCTGACCGAATACGTCCCGGCGTGGATGGACGGTCCTGCCGTGCGGCGCTGGCTGCCGTGGAGCGGCAACTGGCAGCCCGGTAATGGTGCGCGCGTGCTGCCCTTGCGCCTCGCCGACGGCCGCGAAATCCCGGTGCTGCCCTTGATCTGCCGCGACGACGTCGATCCGTCTCTGGCAATCGCCGGCGCCCGTCTCGGCGCGCAAGCGATTCTGACCATGTCCAACGACAGCTGGTTTTCCGCCGATCCGCTGGGCGCCCAGTTGCACCAGGCGGTGGCGGCGTTTCGCAGTATCGAGACGCGCCTGCCGCAGTTTCGGGTCACCAGCAACGGCTACAGCGCCATGATCGACGCGAGCGGCACTGTGCTGGCCGGCAGCCGCATGGGCGAGCGCACCCTGGTCATTGGCGCTGCCTCAATGGGTGCGCCCTCGCCCACCCTGATGGTGCGCTGGGGTGACTGGGTGGGGCGTGCCGCCAGTGCCGCACTCTTGTTCCTGGCTGCGTGGTCGTTACTGCAGGCCTGGCAGCAGCGGCGTACGCAGCCCAGCGCAGCCGATGGTGCGGCGGCAGCGCTGCCCACGCGTGTGGCGGTGCTCACGCCGGCGGCCCGCCTGACGGCTGGGATGTTGCGCGTGCTGGCGCGCGGCGGCCTGCTGTGGCTGGGCATGGCACTGCTGCTCGACGACGCGCTCAAGACCAATACGCTGGCGCAGGCGCGCCTGTTCGCCCTGGTATTCCTGGCGCCGGAGGCGGCGGCGTGGTGGGTTCTGTTCCTGTTCTCGGGATGGGCGTCGATCAGCGACGGCAAGCTGCGCATCACGCGCGGCGGACACGAACTGACATTCGCGCTGGGCGACATCGCCGCCGTCCGATTCTGGTGCCTGCCGCTGCCGATGCCTGGCTTGTCGCTGACATGGGCGTCGGGCCAACGCTGGCAATACGGCCTGGCGCTGCGCGACCCGAATGCGCTGGCAACGGCACTGGCCGCGGCGGGCGCTACTGCCGTGCAGGAGCATGCCAGCCTGCGCGCGGTGATGCACACGTATGTGCAGGCGGCGCTGGCACTGCGCCGCTCGCCGCTGGACCGGCCGCTGCTGAAATATCTGCTGCTGCCGTTTGCCCTGGCCATTCCTGCCTTTGTACTGCACCAGCACATCGCCTATGGCGGCGCTTTCGGCGAATACTACAGCTTCGGGCTGAAGGCCTACCTGAGCGCATTCGCGCTGTGGTGGGGAGCATGGTCGATCGGGGTGGTATTGTGCGAGGCGGTGTTACGCGCTGCGATCGTGCTGGTCACGCTGTTGGCGGCGCTGGTGCGGCCCGGCCGGGCCGCCGCCATCCGCCAGGATCTGGAGCGGGCCGGCCACGTCGCCTTGTTCGTGGGCCTGCCCGCCTGGCTGGCAATGACCGTCTACGGGGCATGAAGCCCACAGGACGGCTTACGGCATCAAGACCGAATCGATCACGTGAATCACGCCATTCGACTGGTACACGTCATAGGTGCTGACGTTGGCGGTGCCGCCCTTGGCATCGGTCACGGTGATGTTGTGTTTACCGTTCATCATCGCGGTCAGCTTGCCGCCCGCTACCGTGGTCAGGCTGGCCTTGCCGCCACCCTTGTGGATTGCCTGCGACAGCGCGTTGAAATCGACCTTACCGGCGACCACGTGGTACGTCAGGATACCGGTCAGCATGGCCTTGTTTTCCGGCTTGACCAGCGTGTCAACCGTGCCAGCCGGCAGTTTGGCAAAGGCCGCGTTGGTAGGTGCAAACACGGTGAACGGGCCCTTGCCCTTGAGCGTCTCGACCAGGCCCGCGGCCTTGACGGCGGCAACCAGGGTGGTGTGATCGGCCGAGTTGACGGCATTGTCGACGATGTCCTTGGAAGCGAGCATGCTTTGTCCACCGACCTGGACCGGGGTGGCATCCATGGCGCTGGCGTAGTTGGCGAGGGACAGGACCGTAAGGGCTGCGAATGCGAATTTTTTCATGATGACTCCAAAAGGTGAAAGGGCTGAGCCGCGTACTGGGGCTGAGTGGATATACGCGGCCTGGCGCAGTGCGGATTCAACACAGTTCATGAGCAAATTAGTTGCATTTAGAAAATAATCCAGTACCATGGCGCGAAACATTGTAAATACTGCCAGCCAATGGCAGTCCGGGAAAACACCATGGCCCCTCATGCACAACGCATTTTTTCCGTACTGGTCCTGAGCGGCCTGGTTGCCTGCGGTGGCAGCGGCGGCAGCACGCCGACACCGACGCCGACGCCGATGCCGACGCCGACTCCCACCCCGACGCCGACGCCGACACCGACGCCGGTCGGCGCGCCGCCCGTGATCACCAGCTTCAGCGCCGACCCCGCCATCGTCAGCGCCGGCCAGAGCTTCGCATTGACCTGGAACGTCACGGGCGCCACCGCGGTCACGATCGATCAGGGCATTGGCGACGTGACCGGCACCAGCAGCAAGGCAGTCAGCGCCTCGAGCGCCATCACGTACACCCTGACGGCCACCAACGCCAAGGGCAGCATCACGGCCACCAGCAGCGTGACGGTGGCGCCGCCAGCACCTGCGGGCACCAATCCGATCATGTATGTAACCCAGGTGCCGATCTCGGGTTTTGCCAGCCGCACGACGACCTTTGGCAATCATCTGGCCAGCGCCCAGGCGGTGCCGCGCGGCGGCGATCTGATGATCCGCTACCCGGACGGCACCGTGCGCAACCTGACCCAGGAAGCGGGTTTTGGCAGCAGCGGCTTCCAGGGCAGCAATGCGATCGCCGTGCGCGAGCCGTCCGTGCACTGGAGCGGCACCAAGGCCCTGTTCAGCATGGTGGTCGGCTCACCGCCCACGCAATACGATGTGCGCCAGTTCCAGTGGCAGATCTATGAAGTGAGCGGCCTGGCCAAAGGCGGCACCGCCCAGATCGTCAAGGTCGCGCGCCAGCCCGCCTACGACAACGTGTCGCCGTTCTACGGCAGCGATGAACGCGTGCTGTTCACGTCGGACCGTCCGCGCGGTGGCGAAGCGCACCTGTACCCCCAGCTCGATGAATATGAAAGCGCCCCGATTGTCACCGGCATCTGGAGTCTCGACCCGGCCAGCGGCAACCTGTTCCTGCTCAATCACACGGTCAGCGGCGCCTTCAGCCCGTCGGTGGACAGCTTCGGCCGCGTGGTCTTCACACGCTGGGACCACCTGCAGCAAGACCAGCAGGCCGATGCCGACCGCGCCAGTCCGACCAGTCCGCCCAACGGGGCCTTCACCTATGCCGACGAGAGCGCCGCTGCCGTGCGCAAAGCCCTGGCCGATGAAGTGTTCCCCGAGCCACGCCTCGATACCCACCCGCTCAACGTGGCGAACCAGACCAACGGCCATACCTTCAACCACTTCATGCCATGGCAGGTCAATGAAGACGGCACATCCGAGGAAACGCTCAACCACGTCGGTCGCCACGAAATCGGCCCGGGGTATATTCCGCGCACCTTCAAGAACGATACCAGCCTGAGCGACTACAGCCGCGAATCCGTGTTTGCCAACCGCACCCTGCTGCGCTCGGACGGCGGCCTGTTCCATTTGCGCGAAGATCCCCTGCATCCCGGCACGTATTACGGCAGCAACGTGCGTGAATTCGGCACTGCGGGCGCCAACCAGCTGGTACGCCTGACGGGCAGCCCGACCCTGAAAGGCGAAACCATGGTCGTGACCGCCATCACTCATCCCGACACGGCCGGCTTCACCGTCGACGGCACCACGCCTGCCGCCAACCACAGCGGCATGTACCGCAACCCCCTGCCCATGGCCGATGGCACGCTGGTGGCGGTGCACACGGCCGAGACCCGGCTCGACCAGAACGATGGCACACGCGCCGCGCCCAGCTACCGTTACCAGTTCCGCCTCAAGTCGCTCAAGGCCAGCGGCGCTTACATGGTGGCCGACCGCGCGCTCACGCCTGGCACGCGCAAGGCAATCTGGTACTGGGATCCGGACAGCCGTGTCGACTTCGATGGCATGCTGTGGGAACTCGACCCGGTGGAAGTGGCGCCGCGGTCCAGGCCGGCGCGGCGCAGCGACGCGCTCGAGGCGCCCGAGCGTGCCGTGCTGCTGGAGGAATCCGTGGACGAGACGCAATTGCGCGCCTGGCTGTCCGCCAATAACCTGGCGCTGATCGTTACGCGCGACAACACCAGCCGCGACCGCGGCGAACGCCAGCAACCGTTCAATCTGCAGGTGCCTGGCGGCGTCAGCAAGAAGGGAGACGCTGGCAAGGTCTACGACATCAGCCATCTGCAATTGTTCCAGGCCGATCAAATCCGCGGCTATGGCGGCATGACATCGCCGCGCGAAGGCCGCCGTCCTCTGGCCCAGGCCATGCATGATCCCAAGGCACAGAATCCCGCCAACGCCGGGGCGCCTGCCGGCAGCGTCAAGCTGGGGCTGGATGGATCGAGCGCTGCCTTCGTCCCGGCGCGGCGCGCCATGACCTGGCAGTTGACGGACGCAAACGGCAAGGCCGTGGTGCGGGAGCGTAACTGGCTCACCTTCCAGCCAGGCGAGATCCGCACCTGTGCGTCCTGCCACGGCTTGAATACCCAGGATCAGGCCGGCGGATTTGCCCCCATCAACAAGCCGGAAGCCTTGCGCACGCTGATGAAATACTGGAAACAGTTGCCCAAATAGGGCTGCCTAGGCGGCGCGGCTGCGCTGCATCATGGTGCTGACGAAGTCTTGCACCTGACGCGGTGCCGGCCGGGCCTGGCGCGACAGCATGCTGCTGCCCGGTTCGTGCACCTCCATCTGGAATGCTGAACCAGCTGGCAACACGTGCAGCTGGATGCCCAGCAATTCCGCCGGTGCGCCGGGCGCAATGTCGCTGACATTGCTCACCGCGCGCCGGCAATCGACCACGCTGACCGTGCCCTGCCCGATCACTTCGATGCCCACGCCCGGCTGCACGATCAGTGCCGTATTTTCATCGATACCGGCGCCCATCAACGAAGGATGCTGGCCGAGCAGCCCGAGCAGCCGCCCCAGCCGATTGCGTTGCGAGAAATGCTGGTCGATGATGACGCCACTGACAAAGCCCAGTCCCTTGCCCAGCCCGGCCGCGCTGCCCTCGTCCATGGATGCCGGCCCGATCACCATCTGGGCCGAGAGCGCCGATGCGCCAGCGCTGGTGCCCGCCACGCAGGCGCGCCCGGATTCGAAGGCGTCGTGCATGGCGCGCTCGATCGCGCTGCCACCGAGCAGCTCGCACAAGCGTTGCTGGTCGCCGCCCGTCATCAGGATCCCGTCAGCGGCGCGCACCAGCCGGGCTAGATCGGCATCCTGCGCCTGCTCGGGCGTGCTGGTGCGCACGTGGGTCAGATCGTGCACGCCCATCGCGCGAAAGGCGCTGGCATACTGGCCGAAGACCTGCTCCGGCCTGCCGCTGGCGGCGGTCAGGACCACGAATTTGCGCTCGCTGCCGCCAGCCAGGGCGACCAGGCGCTGAAGAATGTCCCTGCTGCCGGTCCGGTCTTCGCTGCCGCCAATGATGAGAAGGCTGCCGCTCCTTGCCTTGTTCATGTCCTCCCCCGCATCCCACTGTGTCGGCAGGAAGTATCGCGCTGCCCAGCTCGGTTTGCAAGGGCAGCGCGGCCTGAACCCATGTCAGTCCATTCCGACACGGATGGCATGCGCGGATGGCAAACAACGTCGGCCTGGCTGCGTTCAGTTCTCCACCAGCATTTGCCGTATCGCTGCCGCCAGCGCCGGAGCCAGATCGATGCGGTTGGTGGCATGCACTACCGAGTTGCAGCTGACGATATCGCCGGCACCGGCAGCGGCAAGCGCGACCATGGCATCGCCAACAAAGAGCGCATGCACACCGACGCACAGCGGCGCCCGGGCACCCGCCGCATGCAATTGCTGCGTGGCCGCAATCATGGTGCGGGCCGTGGAAATGATATCGTCCACCAGCACCGGCGTGCGCCCTGCCAGTCCTTGCCCGGCGGCCGACACGGCAACGTCTCGGTCGCCGTTGCGCATCTTGTGCAGCACCATCATCGGACAACCCGCCAGGCCCGCCACCTCGGCCGCCCACTGTTCGCTCTCGCCATCGGGACCGACCACGATTGGTCGCTCGACGTGCTCGGCAATCCAAGCGGCGATGACGGGCGCTGCGTGCACCGCGACGCTGGGGACGGTGTAAATATTGCTGAGTGCGGGATGACGATGCAGGTGCGGGTCGACAGTAACGAGCCAGTTGCAGCAACTCGACAGCAAGGCAGCGAAGTGGCGCGAGGTGATGCCCTGTCCAGCTTGGAATTTGGCATCCTGGCGCATGTAGGGCAGATAGGGCAAGACCAGCCCGACGCTGCGCGCACCGAGCTCGCGCGCGGTGCAGGCGGACAGGTACAGCGCCATGATCTTGGGATCGGGCTGGTCCAGGTTGGCGAGCAGGACTACATCCCTACCCTCCACCGCCATCGGCACACGTGGACAACTTTCACCGTCGGGAAAGACATGCACATCCATCGTGCCAGCCTCGCACGCCAGCAGCGCGGGCAGCGCGGCAAGCGCGCCAGCCGCGCCCGGCATGGTGAGAACGATGGGTGGCTGGCGAGATGGCATGGTGGGCTCCGAAAGTGGAAAGGTGCGGTTGCTTTCCCAATGTACGCCATGCCTACTCGAAATTTACTTGATCTGCATCAAAAATGAAGCGTGTTCAAGCGGCCCTACACGAGCGCGGCAACGGCTGCGCCGATCACGGCCAGGACGATTGCCACGGCGATCACCACCGGCAGGCGCGAGCGTGGCGCCACGCCCCTGCCGGTCGTTGAAGCTGCGGGCGCGCGCGTTGCCGCAGGCTTTACGTCGTCGACATCTGGGTCCGGGCTCTGGTGCAGCAGCGCGATCAGATCGTCTGTCATGGACGCCGTGAACCGGTATGGATCGAATGAGCTCATCCCGTGCCGGCGCAGCATGGCGGCAATGTCCTGCTCGACTGGCACGTATTTCATCGACCAATCCTGGAACGTCGGCGTCGCGATGCTGGTGCGGGAGAGTATCTTGAGCTCGCGATGGCGCGGGTCCTGTTCCAGCTTGGCGTACAAGGTATCGACGGCGGCCTCCTCGCCTTCGAGGCACTGGAAAAAACAGCCATCGCCAAAATACAGCACGCCCACCAAGCCGTTCTTGCGGTTGTTGGCCCGTGATTTGGCCAGAATCCTGGCGACGACCGGATCGACGGCATGGCCCGTTTTCGCCGGTGCTGCGGAAGATCTGCTGATGTAAATAATTTGAACCAAGTTACTCATCGCGATGCCTCAAAAGATCAACTCATTACCGCTCAGAAAGAGTTGGAGCTTAGCAGACAAACGCGCGCCTTGCAGACGCCCACCCCGTTCTCGGCATACTGTCAATATGATCGCGGCAGGCCCGCGCGATCCTGGCAGCACGCCAATGCGGGATGCTCGGGCTCAAATTTCGCTTAACGAAACTAAAGACTGCACAAGCCCGTGCAGCCCGAGGTTTTCAAGTCGGCCGTGATCTGACGGTATTGCGCTGCCAACTCGGGCGGCACAGTCGACGAGAGCGAATTGAAGTAGTCATAGGCCTGTTTGCGCGATGCCAAATCCAGCACTTGGGAATACAGGGGGGCGACATCGGTCATCATGGCAAACACCTTGCGCCGGTTGGCCAGACTGATCCCGGTTTCCGTCGCCGTCGAAGCAACGCCGATGAAGCTGGTAAGCACGCCATGACGGATCTGCACGAGCCCTTTCAAGCGCTCGCTATTCATCTCGTGCGGCTTGAGGGCAGTGGCAAACGCCGTTATCAGGGGCACGGCCTTGCCCAGGCAGCGATGCTGGAAGACGATCAGCGGGATGATTTCTTCTTGAAAGGTGACGGCATTGCTCGATGCCAGTTGCGCCTGGGCTTTGGCGACCTCGGCGGAATTGGTCATCGATTTGTTGATACGCTTATCCACGTCGAACATCGCATACGCCATTGCGGTTTTGCTGACGTTCATGCACATGTCCATGAGACGCCCCATATCCTTGTTCGTCATCGGGCGCGCTTCAAGAAAGCGCCCACTGTCGGTCAAGATCGCCAATACCTTGGCGGTCTCCGGTTCGGTCATGCGCGGCATGGCGTGTTTGGCGGCGCTGCGTGCGACCATCTGGTCAAAACGCTTGTTTGCAACGGCGTAGTCGGCAAATTGGTCGGCATGCGCCGGAAGCGCGATGGCCGAAGCGAGCGCGAGCAGAATGGCGAGTGTGTTGCGCAGTGTAGTCATGGCATTCCCATTGTGAGATGACACAGTATCGCTCACATTCTGCGGCCCGTGGGTTCAGCGGCTTCAAAATCGATTCCTGACGGTCAGGCTGGCCGAGGAAATGAAGGTGGTCACGATGATGTCTTGATGTGCAGCATCCCGATGACGGCAATATAATCTTGCTGTACGACCCGGCAATGACACGGCCGGGCAAGGGGAACAGCGAAGGTGGTGATGACAACATGAAAAAGCGCATGAACAAAGACCAGGCCGGCAACGAACCATCCGCGCCTGCTGTTGGCGTGCGCGACACCGCGCTGACCAACGCGGCTGCCGACGCTGCGATCAGGGCGCTCGGCGCGGCGGACGCCATGCCGCAGGCCAGGCCGGAAGTACGCTTGCTCGTCCGGGATGGTCAACCCGGATTGCTGTCCGACCTGCAGGAGCGCTGTCTGAAGTTTGGCATTCGTCCAAGCAACGACGAACTGATCGACGCCGGACTCCTCTTGCTGACTCAGCTCACCGAAACGGCATTGGAAGTCGCCCTGCTGCAATCGTTGCGCGCGGACCGTTCCAGCACGCCCCGATCGCGCCATCGCAGATAGGTCGCGGCGAGGGCGCAAGCCAGGCTAGGTTTTGAAATAGGATATCAGCGCCGACAGGGCAAGCGCCTGATCGCGGGTGGCTTGGGCTGCCGCAGCGGCTTGCTCGACCAGGGCTGCATTCTGCTGGGTCACGTCATCGAGGTCGCCAATGGCGCCCCGAACCTGGTTGATGCTGTGTTCCTGCTCGTTTGTGGCAGTACTGATCGACACCATCATGTGCGTGACCTGATCGATGCTGGCTAACACATGCTGCATGGTCAGGGCCGCCGCATCGGCCTGATCGCTCCCGCTGCGAATTTTGTCGGTAGAGTCGGCGATCAATTTTTTGATTTCACCGGCCGCTGCCGCCGAGCGCTGCGCCAGGCTGCGCACTTCGGCCGCCACCACGGCAAAGCCGCGCCCCTGCTCCCCCGCTCGCGCCGCTTCGACGGCCGCGTTCAGGGCCAGGATATTGGTTTGGAAGGCAATCGAATCGATTACGCCCGTGATGTCCTCGATCTGCTTGCCGAAGGCATTGATTTGGCTCATGGTACCGGTCAGGTCGGCGACGGCGCTGCCTCCCTGGCCCGCGATGTCGGTCGCGGTGCGCGCGAGCGCGCTGGCGGCGCGCGCGTTTCCGGCATTCCCCTTGACGGTGGCCGCCAATTCTTCCATTGATGCGGCGGTCTGCTCGAGGGCGCTGGCCTGCCGCTCCGTCCGCTCTGACAAATCCATATTCCCCGACGCCATCTCGACGGCCGACATGCCAATGGTGCCGGCCCCCGTGTGCACCTGGGCCACAGTCGCCGCGAGCCGCCCTGTCATCCCGCTCAAGGCAGCAAACAATTGCCCGACCTCATCCTTACGCCCAAGCACGATCGTGCTGCGCAGGTCACCGTTCGCGACGCGTTGCGCCAGCGCCACGGCTTCCCTGAGCGGTGTCACAATACTGCGCGTCAGCATCCAGGACAGCACAACCGCAATGATCAGCGCGGCCAGGCCCAGACCCAGCAGAACCAGGCGGCCCGTGCGGAACTGGTTTGCCGATTCGATCGACGATGCCTGCGCTTGGTCGGTTTGCGCTGCCAAAGCGTGTTCGAGCAGGCCGCTGTAGGCCTTGAACGCAGGCTCGAGCTTGGTATCCATCAAGGTCGTGACGTCCTGGGTCCGGCCCATGTCCTTGAGCCGGAAGACCTCGGTGCGCAGGCCCTGGTAAGCCAGCTTGCGCTGCGCGAGCGAGGTGGCCAGTGTCTGATCTTCGCTGCTCTGGAGCAGTGGCGCCAGGCGCGCTTCGAGACGCAGAAGCAAGGCGTCGCCCTCTTTTAGCTGCGCTTGAAAAAGGTCGGCAACTTCCTGACTATCGCTGCGTCCTATCGAAATGGCGCGCAAGCTGTTGAGCCGCAGCGCGCCCAGTTGTTCCGAAATGAGTTGCTGCTTGGCCAGTTTGCGGTCGACCAGGTCGGTCAGCGTGGCTTCGGCGGCCCGTAACCGCCATAACGCGGCCGCGGTCATACCTGCCATTATCAGCAGCACGATGGCGAAACACGCGAGCACGCGCGTGCCTGTCGATACATTCGAGATTTTCATGGAATCCGGTATTCATATGCGGTGATTGTCGTTACACGATAGGCCCGCAATATGACGGGAATATTACATCGCAGAAATAATATTTCCTCCTGTGTCATAAAAACTGCGCGGTGCGGTTCCGGATCGCAGGAAGCCGCTCACCCGCGCTGGCAGATCGTCGCTCCGACGCCGTCCCTGTAACTCGCGCGCACATGCTTCTCGGCCAGAATGGGCAGGAAGTCGGCAATTGCGGCGCCTGCCAGCAGATTTGCCAGTTCGTCTTGGTACAGTGCGCGAACTTCCGCCACCGGTCGTTGGAAATCGCCGGCAATCGCGCAAATCGCCGCATCGTGCCGCATCGCGGTTTGCGCTGCGGTGCTGTGTACACCTGGCTGCATGCTCCCCCCTTCGACGCCTCCGCTCCCATGCATAAGACGACGCGGGCAGCGATTTGGTTCTGGTCCGTCGCGTCAAACAGTCACTGGCACGGGAAGGAGGAAACGTTGGCGCATGGCATCGGCCATCGCCTCTGGCTGAAGCGGTCGCGCAATATAGTAGCCCTGCACTTCGTTGCAGTCGAGCTCGCGCAGGATGTCCAGCTGCGCAGCGTTTTCCACCCCCTCGGCGACGACTGCCATGCCAAGCGCATGCGCCATGGACACAATCGCCTGGAAGAACACCCTGCCCTCCGACGTGACCGTCAATTCGGAGGTAAATGCCCGGTCCACTTTGAGTACATCCATCTTCAAGCGCTGCAACTGCGACAGGGAAGAGTAACCGGTGCCGAAGTCGTCCAGATGCAGCTTGATGCCAAGCGCGCGAATGGCGTCGAGCTGCGCCGCGATATTGCCGTGCTCATCCATCATGGCCGATTCGGTGATCTCCACTTCCAGCAGATCGGCGGGAATGGCACACGCGCGCAGCGCGTCGGCCAACTGGGCCGGCACCTCGCCGCCCGAGAACTGCTTCGGCGATACGTTGATCGATACCGGCACCAGCGGCAAACCTGCCGAGCGCCATTGCGCCAATTGCCGGCACGCCTTGATCATGACCATCTCGCCGATCCGGTCGATCAAGCCGCTCGCTTCTGCCAAGGCAATGAATTCCAGGGGCGGGATCATGCCGCGCTGGGGGTGAACCCAGCGAACGAGTGCCTCCATGCTGCACAGCGCGCCCGTGTGGGTATCCACCCGCGGCTGATAATGGAGAACGAACTGGTCGTTCTCGATGGCTTCGACCAGGCTTTGCCGCATGTGCACACGGGTCTGCAGGGCGCGCGACAGCGCTTCGTCGTAGAAACGGAAACGCCCCTTCCCCTCCGACTTGGCGACGTCGAGGGCAATCGCCGCATGCTTGATGAGATCGGCTACCTCGCGCCCATCGCGCGAAAACATGCTGACACCGACGGATGCGCCTACGGCTAGCGAACCGCCCACCAGGGGAATGGGGGCGATAAAGGCGTCCACAATGCGCGCCGCCACCCGCTCGATGCGGGGATCGCCCGGTGCCGACTGCACGATGAGCATGAATTCGTCGCCGCCAAAGCGCACCACGCGGTCGCCCAGGCGCACCAGCGACTGCAGCCGTGTCGACGCCGCCTGCAGCACCAGATCGCCCGCCGCCGGACCATGCGTTTCGTTGATGAACTTGAAATCGTCCAGGTTCACCAGCAGCAGCGCCGCATCGCGCCCGTCGCGCTCGGTCTGCGCAAGACATCCTGGCAAGTAGCGTAGCAGCCACTGGCGATTGGGCAGTCCCGTCAGTTGATCTTCGTTGGTGACGCGCTGCAGTTCCGCCTGGTGGGCCCGCCGTTCGCTGACATCCTGCAGCGTGATGGCCAGGCCGTCGCCAACCCGCACGATGCGCCGGCGCGCCCACCCGCCCTGATGGCGGGCGCCGGCCGGCATGGGCCGCTCATCTTCGAATACACCAGCCTCCATGGCCAGCAGGTAGGCATCGAACAATTTGGCCCCAGGGGTGCCCGCATCGAGTGCAGACAGGCGCCGGCCGATCAGCTCGGCGCGCGCCAGGTTGTGAAAGCGTGCTCCGCGCTCGTTGCAGTCGACCAGCTCGAAGTCGACCAGGCGGCCGTCAGCGTCGCGGACCGGCATCGCCATGAAGAACCCTTCGTTGGCGCCCTCGGTGGCGGTCCGGTAAGCGCTGCTGATCTGATCGTGCGCGCGCCGCCGCCGCGCCGAGCGCCAGGCAATCACGGTCAGCGCGCCGCCGCCAAGCAGCACGGCCGCCGCGGCAAGCACAGCTGCCTCCACAATCCCACGGCGCGCGACGTTCCAGGGCGCCATCGCCTCGCTGGCCTGCGCCGAGACGAGCGCAACGACAGGATAGACAGCTGACCTGCGCCAGCCGAGAAGGTGCTCGCTCCCATCTGGAAATCCGTGCCGGCCATTGACGACGCGCGCCCCGCCGATGTCATCCCAAAGACCCGCGTCGAATGGAAAGCGGGTGGTACTGGCCAGCCGGCCATCGCTGACGGCCTGCTCGATGCGCAGTCCCGAGGCGGCTCCCGCAGTTGCCACCAGACTGTGCGGACCGAGCGTCGATGGCAGGTAAAAGGCATTCAGATAATTGGCATGGACGATCAGGAGCACGGCGCCGTCGAAGTCGCCCTCGGCAGTGTCGAGCCGGCGCGAGAACAGCATCGCGGCATGCGCCGACGTGGGCGCACCGGGCGGTGGACCGATGTGCAATGCGCTATCGTTGCTGTTCTGGTGGTAGTTGAAAAACCCGGCCTGCGCCAGCAGACTGCCGCACGCGTCGGGATGAATCGCCGTGCGCATGGCGCCGCGGCGATCGAGGATCGCCACACAGGCAAAGGCGCTGTCGACAAACATGCCTTCCCGCACCATCTCACCCAACCGCAACGTGCCGCCAGACTGCTCCCAGCTCTGTTTGAGCTGCATCGACACTTGGTCCATGTGCGCGATCGAGCGCGTCACAAATTGCTCGTACGCCTGGGCGGCGGCACTGGCCTCATGCAAGGCCTGGGTCTCGATGCGATGGTGCTCCTGTTCGATTCGCACCGACGCTGCCAGCCCCAGCGCTCCCAACAGCAACAACGAAACCAGCGGCCAGACCACCAGCCAGCCATACCCACGACGAGCGCCCATGCTACCTTGCTTAACCACCATGCCACCTTTGCCTGCGTCGATCGCGCCCCCAATGGCGTACGCGCCTCTCGCAACAGGTGATGCTACGCGGAAATTGTTTCGATTTCGTGACATCGGCGCCAACATGCAACAATCGATCGCTGATCGGGCAAGCCAGCGCCGCTTGCCCACAGCAGCGATGTCATTGCACCCGCCACGCCAACGTTCGCCTCACAAATTAAACCTGCGCCTCGCCGCCATCGACAAACAGTTCGGTACCGGTGATAAAGCTCGCATCGTCCGATGCCAGGAACACGGCGGCTTTGGCCACTTCATCGGGATCGCCAACGCGTCCCATGGGGACCAGCGTCGACAAGTGGTCGAGGAATCCCTGCTGCTGCGACGCGTCCGTTCCGACCAGCTCCACCAGGCCGGGCGTCTTGGTCGGGCCCGGACTGAGCGTGTTGATGCGGATGTCGCGCCCTTTCAAGTCAAGAATCCAGTTGCGTGCAAAGGAACGTACCGCCGCCTTGGACGCCGCGTAGACGCTGAACGCTTCCGTGCCGCCACTAGCGGCCGTCGAGCCGGTCAGTATGACCGAGGCACCTTTGCCCAGGATAGGCAAGGCGGTCTGCACGGTGAACAAGGTGCCCTTGACGTTGCGCGCGAAGGTATCGTCGAAATGCGCTTCCGTGATCTGGCCCAGCGGCGCCAGCGAGCCGCCGCCGGCGTTGGCCACCAAAATATCGAGCTTGCCATGGTTGGCCTGCACACGATCGAACAGGGCTTGCAGCTCGCTCACATCGGTGGAATCGACGCGCAGGCCCTCGCTGTTCCCGCCAATCGCCTCCACAGCCGCATCGAGCTGTGCCTGGCGACGGCCGGTGATGTACACCGTCGCGCCTTCCTTGACGAAGCGCTTGGCCATGGCCAGCCCGATGCCCGTGCTACCGCCAGTAATAACGGCTACTTTTCCCTCGAGTTTCATGATGGTTTCCTTGTCGTGATTGCGTCAATGAGATCTGGTACAGACGCAGTGTCCGCCGAAACCCGGGGCGTGATAAGACAGGCCGGACGCATATGATTTATGCTTTAATTGCATAAATAAACACTGATATATAGAAAAATGGATAAATTACTCTGGATGAAGTGCTTCGTGCGAGTCGTTGAAACCGGCAGCTTTTCGGCGGTGGCACGCGAAATGAACATTGGGCAGCCGAATGTCAGCCGGCATATCGCCTCGCTGGAAAAGGAGCTCGATACGCGCCTGTTTTACCGTTCGACGCGCCAGGTCGTGCCAACGCAGGAAGGCCAGCACTACTACGCCCAGGCCAGACAGGCGCTGGATTTGATCGCGCAAGCGGAATCGGAAGCGCGCGGCCAGCACAAACCGCACGGACTGCTGCGCCTGGCGTGTTCGCCCGCCTTGGCGGCCGAGAAAATAGTCGGCGTCCTGCCTGATTTCATGGCCCGCTACCCCGATGTCGATCTGGATCTGCGCCTTAGCGACAGCTACATCGACCTGGTGGCCGAAGGCGTGGACATCGCCATTCGCGCCGGCGTATTAAAAGACAGCGCGTTGCGGGCGCGCCGCATCGGCAGTTCCGAGCGCGTCTTTGTCGCCAGCGCCGGCTATCTGGAACGCCACGGCGCGCCGGGCGCGCCTGCCGATCTGCTGCAGCACCAATGCATCCTCTATACGGCCATCAGCGGCGCGGTCGCCGACTGGCCGTTCAAGGATGAGCAGATGCAAGTAACGGGGCGGGTGCGCATGAACAGTCTGGAAGGCATCCGCGCTGCGGTGCTGGCAGATATGGGAATCGCCTACCTTCCGTCGTGGATGGTGGCCGAGCAATTGCGCAGTGGGGCCGTGCGCGCCCTGCTCAAGGACCACGCCGGCCCGCTCACGCCCATCAACGCGGTCTACGCCGCCGATCGGCTTCTGCCGCAGCGCGCAGTCGTATTTATCGACTACATGGAGGCGGTCTTCGCCGCCGCACCGGGCCTCAATGGCGTGACCATTGCATAAAGGCCCACCCCGATGCAGGCAGCGTTGCTATGACGCGTCTATCACGCGCTTAGGCGCAGAGTCTTGTTGGGCCGCGCGGCAGGCTTACGCTGTACCACGGGTTTATCGGTATGCGCCACCAGGGTAAATGCGCTCACGACCCGGCTCAGATTCTCGGCCTGATCCTGCATCGCCTGCGAAGCAGCGGTCGCTTCTTCCACCAGCGCCGCATTTTGCTGGGTCGCCGTATCCATTTTGCTGACCGCGTGATTGACTTCCTGAATGCCGGCGCTTTGTTCCTGGCTGGCCGACATGATTTCGCCCATGATATCGGTCACGCGTCGCACGCTGTCGACGATTTCCTTCATGGTGCTGCCAGCCTGGCCAACCAGTGCACTGCCGCTTTCCACCTTGTCGACCGAGTCGCCGATCAGCGTCTTGATTTCTTTTGCCGCTGCCGCAGAGCGCTGCGCCAGGTTGCGCACTTCGGATGCGACAACCGCAAAGCCGCGCCCTTGTTCGCCCGCGCGCGCGGCCTCGACTGCCGCATTGAGCGCGAGAATATTGGTCTGGAATGCGATACCGTCAATGACGGCAATGATGTCGACGATCTTTTTTGCCGAGCCGTTGATGGATTCCATCGTGTCGACCACGCGCGCCACCACGTCGCCGCCGCGCACGGCCACTTCGGACGCCGTGAGCGCCAGCTGGTTGGCCTGGCGCGCGTTATCGGCGTTCTGACGCACGGTCGACGTCAACTGATCCATCGAAATGGCGGTTCGCTCGAGCGAAGCGGCTTGATCTTCCGTGCGCTGAGACAGATCCTGGTTACCGGCGCGAATTTGACTCGAGCCGGTTGCAATGGCATCCGTGCCGGTGCGCACTTCGCCGATAATTTGCATGAGGTTTGCATTCATCTTTTGCAGGGCGACTTGCAGCTGGCCGGTTTCATCGCGCGAATCGACGGTGATCGAACTGGTCAGATCGCCTGAGGCGACCGTTTCCGCCACATTGACGGCGCGATGCAGGGGAGCCGTGATCGATTTCGTGATGATGATCCCCGACACCACCGTCAGGGCCAGCACAAACATGCCAACTGCGCCGATCCACAGCCTGGACAAGGTGAATACGTCCTGGGCCTGCGTGCTCGCCCGGTTCACGTCCCCCTGCACCTGGACTAGCAGTTTCTCCATCTCGATAACGATTGCATTGCGCAGTGGTCTGCATTCATTGGCGATAAACGCGGCAAACGCGGCTTGATCCGCGCCTTTGCGCAGGGGGCGCACGCGGTTCAATTCGCGCGCCATTGCATCGAGACCGGTTTTGACTTTGTCGAACAGGGCGTCGCCGGCAAAATGGGGGGCCGCCAGCTTGATCTCTTTCAGGTAGACCGCCTTGAATTGATCGACCTTGTCGACTTCTTTCATCGCCTCGCCGATATCGGCGATGGCCAGTGCATTGCGGGCCGAGAGCCCGGTTTGTGCCAGCGCCTCACGGGCGGCGTACAGGTGTTCGAGTTTTTGGGTGCGGACGTCGTCCTGAAACGACACCGCATCTGCAATTTTCCCCATGCGAACGATCGCGAATAGACTGATCCCGAGCATCAATGCTGCGAGCAGGCCAAAAGCAAACGCTAGACGAACACCTATCTTTAAATCGTTAAGGGTCGACATAACATCTCCAGGCAAATTATTTCGCCGCACGCTTGGGTGCTACTGTTGGCCTGGCGGGTTTGGGCCGAGGAACGTGAACCCATTATGAACGGATTTAAAAGTTGCAGCAAGAATGCATATTCAATGGCAAAACAGCATGGTTATGCTGCGTGCATTGACTTTGCGGGGATTTGGCGTTATTCGCGGGATTGCTTACAACGATTTTGGCGACACGGTCAGAGGCTGTGTACGCAGCCTCTGACCAACCCATCCAGAAATGTGCTCAGGTACAAGGCTCGGCTGTCGGCAGGTTGGTCACCCCTCGCGCCTGTCGCTGGTGCACCAGGCGATACAACAAGGGGAGCAACAGCAACGTCAATGCAGTCGACGACAACACCCCACCAATGACAACCGTCGCCAGGGGCCGCTGCACTTCGGCGCCCGTTCCCGTCGCGATCGCCATCGGCACGAACCCGAGCGACGCGACAAGCGCTGTCATCAGCACCGGCCGCAGCCGGGTCATAGCCCCTTCCCTCACCGCTGCATCGAGCGGCATACCTTGCTCGCGCAGCGTACGGATAAACGAAATCATGACCAGACCGTTGAGCACGGCGACGCCGGACAGGGCAATGAAGCCCACCGCCGCCGAGATCGACATCGGAATACCCCGCGCCCACAACGCGAAGATGCCGCCGGTCAGCGCGAACGGAATGCCGCTGAAAACCAGCAAGCCATCCTTGGCGTTGTTAAACATGAGAAACAGCAGCGCGAACACCAGGGCCAGCGACGCCGGCACCACCACCTTCAGACGCGTCGCCGCATTCTGCAGATTCTCGAACTGCCCACCCCAGGTGCTCCAGTAGCCGGAAGGCAGCTTGACACCCTTGATGATGGCCGCTTGCGCCTGCGCGACAAAGGACCCGATGTCGCGCTCGCGCACGTTGGCCGTTACGACCACCCGGCGCTTGCCCTGCTCGCGGCTGAGCTGGTTTGGCCCTGGCGCCACGACGAAGGAGGCGATCTCGCCCAGCGTCACAAAATTGACCCGCTCCGCCGCGGCTTGCTTCGGTAGCGGGACCGGCAAGCGCTTGAGCGCCTCTATATCGGAGCGCAACACTTCCGGCAGACGCACGACGATGTCGAACCTGCGATCGCCTTCGAACATGGCGCCCGCTTCGCGCCCCGCTGTCGCCGTTGCGATCAGATCCTGCACTTCGGCGATATTGAGGCCAAGCCGGGCGGCCCGCTCGCGGTCGATCTGCATCTGCAGCATCGGCAAGCCGGTGGTCTGCTCCACTTTGACCTCGTTCGCGCCGGGGATGCTCTCCAGGATTTCGCCAATCTCCGTCGCCTTGGCATTGAGCACATCGAGATCGTCGCCGAACAGCTTGACCGCCACATCGCTGCGCACTCCGGAAATCAATTCATTGACCCGCAATTGAATCGGCTGGCTGAACTCATAGCTATTTCCCGGCAACTGCTCGACCGTTTCGCGAATCGCCGCCAGCAGTTCGTCGCGCGTTTTTCTCGGTTTTGGCCAGTCCTTTTCAGGCTTGAGCATGATGTAGCCGTCGGAGATACTTGGCGGCATCGGGTCCGATGCGATCTCCGCCGTGCCGGTCCGCGCGAACACGGTGGCAATTTCCGGGAACTTTGCCACCAGCGTTTTTTCGATCTGCTGCTGCATTTGGACCGACTGGGTCAGGCCGGTTCCGGGAATGCGGACGGTCAGTACGGCAAAATCGCCTTCGTTGAGGTTGGGTACGAATTCCGTGCCGAGCCTGGTGGCCAGCAAGACCGAGATGGCGAGCACGATCCCCGCACCCGTGAAGACGACAGGCCGGTTTCCGATGACATAGTTCAAGCATTGCTCGTAGCGCACACGGGCACCGAGCATCAGCTTGCCCTCCCCTTCCTTGACCGATTGACCGATGAACAGCGCTACCGCTGCTGGAATAAAGGTCAGCGACAGGATCATCGCGCCCAGCAATGCGGCCACGACCGTGAATGCCATCGGGTGAAACATCTTGCCTTCAATGCCTGTCAGCACAAAGATCGGCAGGTAGACAATGATGATGATCAATTGCCCAAAAATCAGCGGGCGGCGCGCCTCCTGACTGGCCGCGAACACTTCGTCCAGCCGTTCGGCGAGCGTCAGGTTGCGGCCGAGCCGCTGCTGGGCATGGGCCAGACGCCGCACGCAATTTTCGACGATGACGACCGCGCCGTCGATGATGATCCCGAAATCCAGCGCCCCCAGACTGAGCAGATTGGCGCTGACATGGTTGGCGACCATGCCCGAAAAGGTGAACAGCATGGCCAGCGGAATGACCATGGCCGTAATCAATGCGGCGCGCAAGTTGCCCAGGAAGAGGAACAGCACGCCAATCACCAGCACGGCGCCTTCCAGCAGATTGCGCTTGACGGTGGCAATGGCCTTCTCGACGAGAATGGTGCGGTCGTACACCGTGGTTGCCGACACGCCGGCAGGCAGGCTGCGGTTGATCTCGACCATCGTCCGGTCGACCGCCTGGGAAACGGCACGGCTGTTCTCGCCAATGAGCATGAACACCGTTCCCAGCACCACTTCCTGGCCGTTCTTGGTGGCCGCGCCCGTGCGCAGCTCGGCGCCGATTCCGACTTGCGCCAGATCCTTGATGCGGATCGACATTCCGGCCACCGTCGACACGACGATGTTGCCGATATCGCCCATGGATGTCACCTGGCCCGGGGCGCGCAGCAGGTATTGCTCCCCCTCTTTCTCGATGTAGCCCGCGCCCACATTTGCGTTGTTGCGCTCGAGGGCAGAGACCACGTCGGCCAGGGTGAGGCCGTAGGAGGCCAGCTTGGCAGGACTGGGCGCAACCAGGTATTCCTTGTCGTACCCGCCGATCGAATTGATTTCGGTCACCCCTGGCACGTTGCGCAACTGCGGCTTGATGATCCAGTCCTGGATTTCACGCAAATCGGTCGGCGTGTATGGCGAACCGTCTTTTTTCTTCGCGCCGGGCGCCGCGTCGACCGTCCACAAGTAGATTTCGGACAGGCCGGTGGCGATCGGGCTGAGCGTCGGCGTTACGCCCGCCGGCAGCTTTTCCCGCGCATCCTGGATGCGCTGGCTGATCAGCTGGCGCGCGAAATGGATGTCCGTTCCATCCTTGAACACGACGGTAATCTGCGACAGTCCGTAGCGCGACAGCGACCTGGTCTGCTCCAGACTTGGCAAGCCGGCCATCAGCGATTCGATCGGGAACGTGATGCGCTGCTCCGTCTCCAGCGGCGAATAGCCGGGTGCGGCGGTATTGATCTGCACCTGAACGTTGGTAATGTCCGGTACGGCGTCGATTGGCAGTTTCTGGTAGCTGGTAATGCCGAGCACGGCCATAGCGGCGACGGCGAACATGACCATCCAGCGGTGACTGATGCTCGCCTGTATGATGCGATTGAACATTCCGGTGGTCTCCATCAGTCGTCATGCCCCGCAGCGCCCTTGCCCTGCTCGGCCTTGATCGTGAAGCTGTGATCGGCTGCATACCTGGCCCCGGCAGGCAAGCCGGACAGGATCTCGACTTGCCGTCCGTCGGAACGCCCTGTCGTCACGGGGCGCGCAAGGAAACCTGCTTTGACGCGCTGATAGACCACCTGCTTGCTATCAACCTGCTGGATCGCCGCCTTGTCGACCGCGACCGGCACCTCGGCCGAACCGGTGACGACATCGACGTCCACAAACAAGCCCGGGCGCCAGGTCTGCAAGGGGTTGTCGATCACCACGCGCGCACGCGCTGACCGGGTTTGCTCGCCGATCATCGCGCTCACAAAGCTGACCTTGCCCTTGACCTGGTCGTCGCTGGCCGCCGAATGCAGCAGCGCCGCCGTTCCGACCCGGACAATGCCTAGGTCCTTGGCCGGCACCACCACTTCCGCCCACACCGTGCGCAGGTCGGAGAGTGTGAAGACGCGGGTCTCCGCACCTACCGCCTCACCGACGACGATATGCTTGTCGACGATCAGACCGGCGAACGGGGCTCTTACTTCCAGCCGGTTGAATGGTCCCCTGACCGAACCGCCGGCACCGAGGGCGATCAGCTTCTGGCGCGCGTTCTGCACTGCGATCTCGGCTTCCTGCCACTCCTGCTGCGCCTTCAGGTAGTCCTGGCGCGCCGAGATTTTGTCTTCCCACAGCTTCTTCTCTGCAAGGTAAATCGTGTTAGCGAGCTGCGCGCGCTGAAGCGCGGCGGCGAGCGCGCTGCGCTGCTCCGAGATCGCTGCACTTGCGACGACCGCCAGCAAGTCGCCCTTGCCGACCTGCTGTCCCAGGCTGACGAGCACCTGTTCGACGATGCCTTCGACCCGGGGGGTGACGTGCGCGGTGCGGTCTTCATTGAACTTTACTTCGCCCGGCATACGAATGAAGGTATCGAGTCGTACCGGCCCGGCCACGCGTACAGCGATGTCGGCTGCCGTAATTTGTGCGTCGGAGAAGGCAACGACCTCGCCTTCCGCCGCATCGTCGTGGCCCTGCACGCTTCCCGCCACTGGCGCCGGCTTGGATTGCTTGCCGTGATCGTCATGCTGCGCCGTAGCGCGCGCACCCGGGGCGAAGCGGTCGCGCAACAGCAGGCCGCCGCTGAAGACCAGCGCCGCAGCCACCATTGCCGCGATTGTGATTGTTTGATGCCGGTTCATTTGACGTCCTGCTGAAGTAAGGTTGTATTGTCGGAATCGGTCGGCCCGATCAGCGCGGCTAATTCCGCAGCGGCCCGGTGGGCGTCGGAAATCGCGCGTGCGTGCTGCACTTGCGCCTGAAAGAGAGTGCGCTGGGCATCGAGCACGTCGAGGAAGTTGAATTTCCCGGCCTCGAAGCCGGTACGCGCGGCCGCGAACGCCGATTGACTGCCGGGAATGACCTCCTCCCGTATCACGCGCTCCTGATCGAGCGCGGCGTTCAAGCGCACCGCGGCCTGGGCGGCTTCGGCGTAGAGGCGCTGCTGGTGCAGTGCAAGCTCGGCGCGCGACTTGTCGATGCGCCGTTCGGCTTCGGTAATGGCGCCTTGATTGCGGTCGAATAGCGGCAACGGCACCGACAGGCCGACAATCGTCTGACGTTCCCGCGCGATGCCCTCGCGCTTTTGCCCGACGATGAGCGAGACATCCGGATAGCGCTTGCTGCGTTCGAGGCGCGCTGCGGCAGTGCGCCAGTCCAGGTCGGCGGCAGCGCGTTGCATGACGGGGGATGCTGCAAAACGGGCGGCAATCGCCGCAGGATCGGGCGCGCGCGGGAGCGCGATGACTGGCTCCGTCAGCACGAGGGCGCCTGGGTCGCCGCCCCATAACAAGGCCAGCTTGATCCTGGCTTCGGCCAGGTCGCGCCGCGCCTGGATGGCCTCGACCTGCAGGTTCGCTTCCGCCACTTTGGCCTTGGTCTCCTCGACCGGAGAGACCTTGCCCGCCAGGACCCGCGCGCCCACACTGAGCGACGACTGGTGCGCCGACGCGCTGGTCTGGGATGCCAGTTCCAGGCGCTTGCCGGCAAGGTAAGCCTCCTGAAATGCAGCGACAACCTCTGCCTGGACGCGCAGAGGCCCCGCCGCCAGGTCCGCTTGCGCCACCCGCAGCTCCGCCAGGGCAGCGTCGCTGCGTGCGCCGCGCTTGCCGCCCAGCTCGAATGGAATCGCGATCTGGACGCTGGAGGCGCCGCCCTCGGCTGCGCTGCCTTCGCGCAGGTAGTCGAGCGTTGGATTGGGCCGCGCGCCGGCCTGGACGGTACGCGCTTCCAGCGCCGCAACCTCGGCCTTGAGCGCGCGCAATTGGCTGTTGTACTGCTGCGCGAGGTCGACTGCATCGGCCAAGGTGAGCGGCGCCTGTGGCTGTTGCGCTGTCGCCGCCATCGGCGCGCTCGGCGCGGGCTGTGCGACAGCTGCCGGCGTCAGCAATGCTGCCGCCAGCATGGGCATGAGATATGCCTTCATTCTGAACTCCAAATTGAACATTGATCGACGACGGCATGAGCCGCCGTGGCCGCGCTGCGGCCGGAGAGGAAATGCGGAGACTACGCCCGGTCGGGGCGCGAGGGGACGTCAGGAATGAAGGAAATGATGGGCAGTTCTGGGGATGGTACGGGTGCGCACGTGCGCTTTTGGCCGGCGACGCTTGCGGGAGCACTCAGGAAGGTGGCCGATCCGTGGTGGCAGATATCGCACAAGGTGCAGCGATCTGCCGCGTCTGCGGAGGACGCACTGTCCGCAGGCCGATCCAGAGCGCCATCACCCGCGTAGGTCTGCGATTGCCCGCCAGGCATGCCCGTGCAGCAGCTGTCAACCGCTGCCAACGTCGATTGAAGCGGCAGGATCAGCAACAGGATAATGGCAAGGTAGCGTTTGAATCGGGTCACGATAGGGTTCGCGTCAATATGAACGCACATTATAGCGCGGCATGCTCGCATGCTGCCGGCGGTGGCGCGTTCGCACGGAGACAGGGTAATCACCCCTACCAACAACCCGGGCCCATCTCCTTCGCTGTGCAGGAAATGCGCGGCATGCCTGGCCGCATGCCGCTTATTCTCCCAATCGACCGCTTATCCATCCGCAGCCACCGTTCGTCAGCACGCGCTCGCCTAACCTGCGCAGCGGCCGTAAAGTCCGGGCACGACCAACCCACCTCGGAGTACACCCATGTTGCGCTATCTTCCCCTCCTCCTTGCCTTTGGCAGCGTTGCCCATGCAGGCGAACTGGACGCCGTCACGGCTGCAATCGATGCCGGCGATTTCAAGCAAATCACCAGCGTTGTAGTCGCGCAGCACGGAAAACCGATCTACGAACATTATTTCGACAAGGAGGGAAAGGACAGCTTGCGCAACACCCGCTCGGTGAGCAAGACGATCACCAGCATGCTGGTCGGCATTGCGGTCGACCGCAAGCAGTTGCGCGCAGACTCCCCGGTACTGCCCTACTTTCCGGAACTGCGCCCGCACGCCTACGCCGATGCCCGCAAGGACAAAATCACTGTCGAAGACTTTCTGACCATGAGCTCTCTCCTCGAATGCAACGATGAGGATCAAAATTCACGCGGCAATGAAGAGCGCATGTATTTGATCGAGGACTGGAGTCGCTTCGCGGTCGATTTGCCCATACGCGGATTTCCTGAATGGCAGCCGCGCCCTGAGCAGTCGCCGTATGGCCGCGCATTCAGCTATTGCACGGCAGGGGCGACCCTATTGGGGCCCATGCTGGAAAAGGTCACCGGCCAAAGCGTGCCGGACTTTGCTGCGGCCAATCTGTTCAAGCCACTTGGCATTGACAAAGTGAAGTGGCAATTCCAGCCGAAGGGACCGGCGATGACCGGTGGCGGGCTGCAACTTCGCAGCATGGATCTGATGAAACTGGGCCAGTTGTACCTCAACGGCGGTCGCTGGGACGGCAAGCAGGTCATATCGACTGAATGGGTCAAACGCTCGATTGCACCACATGCCAATGCAAGAGAGGGATTTGACTACGGTTATTTGTGGTGGCTGCAATCATTCAAGGCCGGTGGGCGTACAGTACAGAGTTACGGGATGGCAGGCTCAGGTGGTAATAAAGTGTTTGTCTTGCCGGAGCTGGACGCGGTGGTGGTGATCACGACCACCAACTTCCAGATCCGTGACGCGCACCCCTTGAGCGAAAAACTGCTGACCAAGTTGATTTTGCCGGTGTTGATGACACCCTAATTGTTTTCCCATGCACAGGCGCGGCCCGAGCGTCGCTGCGTCTGTGATCCGCAATGTTCCACCATCGAGGTTGTCTATGAAACGCTTTTTAATGTGTCTGTCGTTTGTGATATCGCCCTTGGTGGCGCAAGCCGCCGATATCCCCGATAGCAAGTTGATTGAAACCACCGTACGCGACTATATCGAGTCGCAGCACCTGACTGATCCGGCCCGCATGGAACGCGCACTCGATCCCCAACTCGCCAAACGCACCTATTGGCAGGCCGCCGATGGCACGGAATTTATCATGAAAACCGACATGGAAACGATGCTCAAGGTGGCCAAGAACTATAACAAGGATGGGACGAAATTCCCCGCGCGGCCACGGGTGGACATCAGGATCCTTGATATCGACCAACGCGTTGCGACCGTCAAGTTGAGTGCAGATGAGTGGATCGATTATCTGCACCTGTATAGAAACCAGCGCGGCGAGTGGAAGATTGTCAATGTGCTGTGGCAGTACTACGATACGACGCGTCAGGTCAGCAAGAAATAGTTACGGCCTGCGGTGAGTAGTGATTACTGAATTTGGCGGATACTTTTCGCAGCGCCGGCAAATGGCGGTGCAGCGGGAATGGACGTGCACCCTAGGCGCACCGGGCCGTCGTGTGACCACGTTCTCCGCCTCGCGGCACCTTGCAAGGCGACCGCTTTAGAATCCCCCTAGCACAGCGCGCAGCCGCTCGCGCGGGAGGGGCCACCCGAAATTTCCATTCACAATTCGAAGAATTCCAAGCCCGGTCAGCCGCATACTTCGATCCCCGCTTACGGACGCTGTGTTTATGCCCCCTATCTCCCTACATCGCATCGAGCTAGAATGAACCGGATTGCATCTAGCATGTCGAATCAAGACTTTGGGATGTGCGCCAGCAAACTGGGAGATGCCATGAACAGCATTGGTACGTTGAATATTCATGAGGTGGCATTGGCACTGTGGCAGTCCACCATAAACAGGGACACTTTCGATAGGTATGATCGCACTCTCAGCTGTCGCGCATCGCGAGTGAACACCGGTAGGTTGCAAAAGAGAATGATGTCGTTGGGTGGCGGATGCAGCCACCGATCAGGGCGCAGCTCGGCCTAAAGCCGCACGCGAAACGGCTCTGCCAGCGGTTACAACGCCCGTAAAATCAAGCACCGGCCTCAACGGTGTGCCGCACGTAACAGCCATCCCAATTGCACGAAGCCCCAAAAACTGAATTCCAGTTTTTGGGGCTCCGATCACGGGAAGTGCTTTAGTCGCAGTTCCTGAGGCGCTACTTCACTCCCACTCGATGGTCGCAGGCGGCTTCCCGGAAATATCGTAAACAACGCGATTAATCCCGCGCACTTCATTAATAATCCTGTTGGACACCTTGCCCAGCAAGCTGTGCGGCAGATGTGCCCACTGCGCCGTCATAAAGTCCAGCGTCTGCACCGCGCGCAAGGCAACCACCCATTCATACGTGCGGCCATCGCCCATCACACCCACCGATTTGACCGGCAGGAACACAGCAAACGCCTGGCTGGTCGCTTCGTACCAGTTCTTGGGCGCCTCGCCCGCATCGATCGATTCGAGCGCCGGCAGTTCGCACGGGGTGTTGCGCAATTCTTCGATGAAGATCGCATCGGCGCGGCGCAGCAAGTCCGCATACTCTTTCTTGACTTCGCCGAGGATGCGCACGCCCAGGCCCGGGCCAGGGAATGGATGGCGGTAAACCATGTCATGCGGCAGGCCGAGCGCCACTCCCAGCTTACGCACTTCATCCTTGAACAGTTCGCGCAGCGGCTCGAGCAGCTTCAGGTTCAGCGTTTCCGGCAGGCCGCCCACGTTGTGGTGGCTCTTGATGGTCTGGCCCTTCTTGCCTTTGCCCGCGCTTTCGATCACGTCAGGATAGATGGTGCCCTGGGCCAGCCACTTGGCGTTCTTGAGCTTGCCCGCTTCGACCTGGAACACTTCCACAAACTCGCGGCCAATGATCTTGCGCTTGGCTTCTGGATCGGCCACGCCTTGCAAGTGACCGAGGAACTGGTCTTCGGCATCAATGCGCAGCACCTTCACGCCGAGGTTCTTGGCGAACATGTCCATGACCATCTTGCCTTCGTCCAGGCGCAGCAGGCCGTGGTCGACGAACACGCAGGTCAGCTGGTCGCCGATGGCGCGGTGGATCAGCGCGGCAGCCACGCTAGAATCGACGCCGCCCGACAGGCCCAGAATGACTTCATCGGTACCGACCTGCTCGCGAATCTTGGCGACCGCTTCGCTGATGTAGTCGGGCATGTTCCATTCCGCCTTGCAGCCGCAGATTTCGTGCACGAAACGGCCGAGGATGGCCTTGCCCTGCTGCGTATGCGTCACTTCCGGATGGAACTGGACGGCGTAGAAACGGCGCTCTTCGTCAGCCATGGCAGCTACCGGGCAGCTTGGCGTATCGCCCATCAGCTTGAAGCCTGGCGGCATGTCGAGGACCTTGTCGCCGTGACTCATCCATACCTTGAGCATGCCGTGACCTTCATCGGTGACGAAGTCGTTGATGCCCTTGAGCAGCGCCGTATGGCCGCGCGCGCGCACTTCGGCGTAACCGAATTCGCGCACGGTGCCGTTTTCGACCTTGCCACCCAGTTGGGCCGCCATGGTCTGCATGCCGTAGCAAATACCCAGCACCGGCACGCCCAGTTCAAACACGGCTTGCGGCGCGCGCGGCGACTCGCCATCGAGCGTCGAATTGTGGCTGCCCGACAGGATCACGCCGGCGGCGCCATAGTTGCGCACAAATTCGTCGCTGACGTCGTAGGGATAGACTTCCGAAAATACGCCGGCGTCGCGCACGCGGCGCGCGATCAGCTGGGTAACCTGTGAACCGAAATCGAGAATGAGGATTTTAGAGTGCATGGAGGGCGCGTAGTAGTCGCTAAGTAGTTGCTGAATTCTGCTGGCTGCAAAAGCAACGCGGCGAACTGGTCGCCGCGTTGTCTGCTGTTACTCGGAACGGTAGTTCGGAGCTTCTTTGGTGATCTGCACATCGTGCACATGCGATTCGCGCATGCCCGCCGAGGTGATCTCGACAAACTCCGCTTTTTCGCGCAGCTCGTCGATCGAGGCGCAACCGCAATAGCCCATCGACTGGCGCACGCCGCCGACCAGCTGGTAGATGATCGCCAGCACCGAGCCTTTGTAGGCGACGCGGCCTTCGATTCCTTCCGGTACAAACTTGTCGGCCTTGGCCGCCGCATCCTGGAAGTAACGGTCGGCCGAGCCGTCCGCCATCGCACCCAGCGAACCCATGCCGCGGTACGATTTGTACGAACGCCCCTGGTACAAAATCACTTCGCCCGGCGCTTCTTCGGTACCGGCAAACATGCTGCCCATCATGACGGTCGATGCGCCTGCCGCCAGCGCTTTGGAAATATCGCCAGAGAAGCGGATGCCGCCATCGGCGATGCACGGAACGCCCGTGCCTGCCAACGCTTCCGCCACATTCGAAATCGCGGTAATTTGCGGCACGCCCACGCCAGCAACGATGCGGGTGGTGCAAATCGAGCCAGGGCCGATGCCGACCTTGACCGCGTCCGCGCCATGCTCAACCAGGGCCAGCGCTGCCGCCGCCGTGGCGATGTTGCCGCCAATGACGTCAACGTTCGGGAATTTGGTTTTGATCCATTTCACGCGGTCCAGAATACCCTGCGAATGACCGTGGGCGGTATCGACCACCAGCACGTCCACGCCGGCGGCAACGAGCAGCTCGATGCGCTCTTCATCGCGCTGGCTCACGCCAACGGCGGCGCCAACCAGCAGCTTGCCCAGCTTGTCCTTAGATGCAAACGGGTGTTCGTGCGACTTCTGGATATCCTTGACGGTGATCAGGCCGCGTAATTCGAAATCGTCGTTGACGACCAGCACGCGCTCGAGGCGGTGCTTGTTCATCAAGCGCTTGGCTTCGGCGGTGTCGGCGTCTTCCTTGACGACCACCAGTTTTTCGCGCGGGGTCATCTTGGCGCGGGCTTCGGCGTCCAGTTCTTCTTCGAAACGCAAATCGCGGTTGGTGATGATACCGACGACCGTCTTGCCTTCAACGACAGGGAAACCGCTGATGCCGTACTGTTCGGTCAGCTTGATCACGTCGCGGATCTTCATGGTCGGCGGAATCGTGATCGGGTCGCGCAGCACGCCAGCTTCAAAGCGCTTGACGCGCGCTACTTCGCGGGCCTGGTCCTTCGGCGACAAATTCTTGTGAATAATGCCAATACCGCCTTCTTGCGCCATGGCGATGGCAAGCCGCGCCTCGGTCACCGTATCCATCGCGGCCGACAGCAGGGGAATATTCAGGGCAATATTGCGGGTCAGGCGAGTCTTGAGGGAGGTGTCGGCTGGGAGGATGTTCGAATAAGCCGGGACGAGCAGCACATCATCGAACGTGAGTGCTTTTTGAAGTAGACGCATAGCATTTTCCTATTGGCGCAAAAGCGAATTATACAGAAGTTCCCGCCCTCTGTCTCCCATGGGCATCAAATGACATTGTTTTCAGGAATCACCGTTGACCCGCGCGCCTATGTACGGTTAAATCTGACTGAGATTACCAAAGGAAAGATTTAAATGAACAAGATTATCGGGAAGCCCTTCGCGATGCGTACCTTGCACTTCCTCGCCGGCAGCGCCCTGTTGATGTTTGCAAGCTTGTCGCACGCACAATACGTGTGGGTTGACGAAAAAGGCGTCAAGCAGTTTTCGGACCGCTCGCCGCCATCGACCATCCCGCAAAAGAATATCCTCAAGGTGCCGCGTGGCCAGGCCATGCCCGAGCCAGGCACCCCGGCAGCGGCCACGCCATCTGCCACGCCAGCAGCCGCACCGGCATCGGTCGCCGACCGCGAAGCCGATTACAAGAAGCGCCAGCTGGCCAAGGTCGAAGCGGACAAGAAAGCCGCTGCCGATGCCTCCGTCGCCAACAACAAGAAAGCTGTGTGCGATGCCGCCCGTGCTGCAAAAGCCGAACTCGAGTCCGGCGTGCGCCTGCGCACCGGCGCCAATGGTGACTACATGGACGACCAGCAGCGCTCGCAGGCTGCGGCCGGCGCCAACAAGACCCTGGCGGACTGCCGCTAAACCTGCTCAGGCCGCCGGCGTCGTCTTCGCAGGACGGCGCCGGCGCGCCGTTTTCGGGTCGGCCACCAGCGGCCGATAAATCTCGATCCTGTCGTCTTCGCGCAAGACCGTGTCGAGCGGACGCTTCTTGCCGTACAATCCCACCGGCTGTGACTGCAGGTCGATACCAGGAACGGCGTCCAGGATGCCGCTTTGCACGATGGCCTGTTCGATGGTTGTGCCCTCCTCCACCGCCAGTGTGCGCAGCAGTTCGGCAGCGGCCGTGGCATATGCCACCTGCACTTGCAGCATCTTAGCCATACACCGTCTCGGCGCGTTTGCAGAACGAATCGACCATGCTGTTGGCGATGACGCCGAACACGGGGCCGATCAATTGCTCCAGGATCACGTTGGAAAACTCGTAATGCAGGTCGAACTCGACCTTGCACGCGTCCGCGCGCAGGGCCTTGAAGTTCCAGGTGCCATCCATGGTCTTGAACGTGCCGTCGACCAGCTTCATTTTCATTTGCGTGGGCCGGGCGTTGTGGTTGCGCGTGGTGAAGCTCTGTTTGACGCCATGGAAATGAATCGCCAGGCAGGCAACGAGCGTATCGTCGCTGCGTTCAATGACCTTGACGCCGCCGCACCAGGGCAGGAATTTGGGATAATCTTCCACCTTGGCTACCAGGTCGAACATCTGTTCGGCGCTATAGCCCAGAAATACTGTTTTGTGCACTACTGCCATTAATCAACCGTTTGTTATGATGTTAGTTCGTCAGTAGTTTAACTGAACCACCTATTTTAGCCATTTCATGAGTATTGTTGACAACAGAAAAGCTTTTCACGACTACTTCATCGAGGACCGCTGGGAAGCGGGCATCGTGCTCGAAGGGTGGGAAGTCAAGGCCATCCGCGATTCGCGCGTCCAGATCAAGGAAGCGTATGTCGTCGTGCGCGGGGATGAATTGTTCCTGTTCGGCGCCCACATCAGCGCCCTGGCCACCGCCTCGTCGTTCACCCATCCCGAAGCCGTGCGCACCCGCAAGCTGCTGTTGCACCGTGCCGAGCTCGACAAACTGATCGGCAAGGTCGAACGCTCCGGCTACACGCTCGTGCCGCTCAATCTGCACTTCAAGGAAGGCCGCGTCAAATGTGAAATCGGTCTGGCAAAAGGCAAAAAGCAGCATGACAAGCGCGCCACCGAGAAAGAACGCGACGGCAAACGCGAAGTCGCCGCCGCCATGAAAACCCACACCCGCTAATGCGCTAACGTCTACGCGCTCGCCGCGGCCGGGCCTGCCATGCGCAGGCTCAGCCGCCAGCAGCCAAAGCTTCCCACCAGGCCCGCCAGAACGCCCAGCGCCAGTTTGAGCGCGCTGTCAAACAGCAGCGGCGCCACCAGCCCCGATACCAGCGCAAACAGCATCATCTGGATAAACGCCAGCATCGACGATGCCAGGCCCCGGTTATCGGGAAACAGCCCCAGCGCGCCCACCTGGATGGCCGGCATGGCCACCGCCAGGCCAAAGGTATAGATCCCCAGCGGCAGCACGGCCCAGGGAATGGCGGCCACAAACAGGCTGTTATACGCCACCGACAGCAGCGCCGCACTGCCCATGATGGCAAAGCCCAGCCACATCATGCGCGCCGGCGCGATGCGCGCGGCCGCCTTGCCGCCCCATGCCGAGCCGATGGTCATGCCCCCGATCATGGGAATGAAGAGCCAGGCAAACGCCGTCTCTGGCAGGTGGAGAATGGTCATCACGAAATTGGCAGCCGAACCGATATACAGCGACAGGCCGCTGAACGACAAGCCGACCGCCACGGCCAGCAGCAGGAATTGCCGGTTGCGCAGTACCTTGAGGTAATTGCGGGCGATGGCCACGCCATGGAAGGCATGGCGCTGGGAATGGGGCAGGCTTTCCGGCAAACCCTTGAAGACCAGCACAATCATCAACGCGCCAAAGATGGCCAGGAACACGAAAGTGGCGCGCCAGCCGAAGGTCACGTGCAGCCATCCCCCAAGCACCGGTGCGATGGCCGGCGCCAGGCCGAACACCATCATGATGTGCGACATGATCCGCTGTGCATGGGCCTGGTCGTGCGAAAAGCGGTCTTGCACGATGGCCTGGCCGATCACCGAGCCGGCGCCGGCGGCAAGCCCTTGCAGGGCGCGGCAAGCAAGCAGCACGCCAAAGGTGGGAGCGAACACGGCGCCAAGCGAGGCCAGCGTGTAGACGCACAGCGCGACCAGGATGACGGGCCGCCGCCCGAAGGAATCGGACAGCGTGCCGTAAAACAGCATCATGAAGGCAAAGCAGAACAGGAAGAGGCTCAGCGTCTGCTGCACGGCCAGCGGCCCGACCGCGAATTCGCGGCCAATCGCCGGGATCGAGGGCAGATAGGTATCGATCGCCAGTGCACCCACCATGCCCAGACAGGCCAGAATAACGGTCAACAAACGCTGCATGGTTCGCCTTTACAAGAAAGGCGAAATTCTACCGGGAAATGGACTAGCTCACTGACTATCTACGTACAGCGACTTGCCGAAACGATCGAAACGCGGCATCCAGTTGCCCTCGATATCGGCCGACACCAGCACCCGCACTGCCCGTCCGACCAGCAGCTTGCGCGGCACCAGCCCGATGTAGCGCGAATCTTCGCTATTGTCGCGGTTATCGCCAAGCATCAGAAACTGGCCCTCAGGCACCGTGAGGGGACCGAAACTGCGGCGCGCCGGCACGCTCGGCAGCACCTGGATGCGCTGGGTCTGCTTGCCAATCACTTCGTCGTAGCGCAGCGCCGGAATCAGCGCGCCTTGATGGGCTTCGAGGACGGATTCAACCGGGGTGTAGCTGGCCGGCTTGCCATTGATGACCATTTGTTCGCCGCGCATTTCAACCACATCGCCCGGCACCGCCATGATGCGCTTGATCAAGCGGGTGCCATTGACGGGCGACGAAAACGTCACCACATCACCCCGCTGGGGCTCGCCCGTGTGCGCCAGCACCACATCGGTCAGCGGCACCTTGACGTTAAACGCAAGGCGATTGACGAACACGACATCGCCTTCGAGCAGGCCGGGCCGCATGGAGCCGGAGGGGATGGGGTTCCAGTCAGCGATCGCAGTCCGGAAAAAACCGAACAGGACCAGAAAGACCATGAACCCCTTGTTGCTGCGTACCCAGTTCTTCATTTGCCCGGCTCCGTCGTGGTTGTCATGACGGAACGATACGACGCCAAGCTTTAACCAGACTTAAAGGCGCCTAGTGCGGCTGATGCGCGTCGCTGACGGCGCGCAGCGCCATGTTCTCCACCATGCCGGGCGCAATCAGCTTGAGCAATCGTCCCAGCTTGCCCTTGGCGGTCATCACCACTTCACGGCGGCGCCCATGCATGCCATCGAGAATCAGGCGCGCGCACTCTTCCACCGGCATGGCATCGTCTTCCTTCAAACCGCTGGTGCCCAGCATGCCGCCCTGCGCGTTATAGCCATGGTGGCGGATCCGGGTCGCGACCACGCCGGGAAACGCCGTCGTCACGCTCACGCCCGCCGATTTCAGTTCTGCGCGCAGCGATTCGAAAAAGCCCGTCATGGCGAACTTGGTCGCGCCGTAAGCGGAGCGGCCCGGCACGCCCACCAGCCCTGCCAGGGAGGAGACGGCCACGATGCTGCCCTTGGACGCCTTCAGGTGCGGCAAGGCTGCGTGGGTACACCAGACGCTGCCCCACAGGTTCACCCTCATCAAGTCTTCGTACCAGCCAAGGTCGTCCACATCCTCGAACAGGGCCTGGGCGGAGCGGCCGGCGTTGTTGATCAGCGCATCGATGCGGCCGAAGCGGGCAATGGTCGCGTCCACCAGTTGCTTGCACTGCGCCTGTATCCCGACATCGGTTGCCACCGTCAACGTCTGCGCGCCCAGTGCGGCGCAGTCGGCGGCGACCTTGTCGAGCATCGCCAGATTGCGGGCAGCGAGCACCAGCGCAATCTCCTTGCCTTGCACGGCGAGCTGGCGCGCCATCTCGGCGCCGATGCCGTCGGAAGCACCGGTGATGATGATGACCTTCATAGGGTCTCCCGAAAGGATGGCTTACTTCTGCGCCTTGACGATTTGCATGGCGCTGGCAATCAAGCCGCTCATTTCGCCCAGATTGGCCGGCACGATGATCGAATTATTGGTCTTGGCCAGTTCGCCGAAGGCATGGACATACTGCTCGGCCACCTTCAGGTTGACGGCATCGTGGCCGCCCGGTTCGCCAATGGCAGCGGCAATCTGGCGCAGCGCCTCGGCATTGGCTTCAGCCAGCGCGACAATCGCCGTGGCCTGACCTTCAGCGCGGTTGATGGACGCCTGTTTCTCGCCCTCGGAGCGGGCAATTGCCGCTTCGCGCTCGCCGGTCGCGATATTGATCTGTTCCTGCTTGCGGCCTTCGGATGCGGCGATCAGCGCGCGCTTTTCGCGCTCGGCGGTAATTTGCGCCTGCATCGAATGCAGAATCGATTCCGGCGGCGTCAGATCCTTGATCTCATAGCGCAGCACCTTGACGCCCCAATTGGCCGCCGATTCATCGATCGCATTGACGATGGTGGTGTTGATGTGATCGCGCTCTTCGAAGGTTTTATCGAGCTCCATTTTGCCGATCACGGAACGCAGCGTCGTTTGCGCCAGCTGCGTGATCGCGGCCAGGTAATTGGACGAGCCATACGACGCGCGCATCGCATCGGTGATCTGGAAGTACAAAATCCCATCGACCTGCAGCTGCGTGTTATCGCGCGTGATGCAGACCTGTGGCGGCACGTCGAGCGGGATCTCCTTGAGGATGTGCTTGTAGGCGATGCGGTCGATGAACGGAATCACGATATTCAAGCCCGGCGCCAGCGTGGCGTGGTACTTGCCGAGGCGCTCCACCACCCAGGCGTGCTGCTGCGGGACCACGTTGATCGTCTTGAACACAAAGACGAGTGCGATGACAAACAATACGAGGGTAAAAATGCCAAACGTTTCCATGCCTAGTCTCTTTCAGTGTGCGTGTTTTGCGTTGGCGACAACCAGGCGGCTGCCGCGAATTTCAACAATCTTGTATTCGCCCCCGGCGGCGCTGGAACCAGGCGCCAGGTCGACATCCCACTGCGCGCCGCGGTACATGGCGCGCGCCCTGCCCTCCTGCCATTGATCGACCTGGATCGTCTGGCCGATATCGATATTGACGTTCGGATCGCGCGACGCATCCATGCGCAGCGGGCGGCCAAAGCGGCTGCGATGCAGCACACCCGTGGCCAGCACGCCGACCACAGCGGCGACCAGGATCTGCACTGGCAGACCGAAGCCCAGCGCGGCAGCAATGGCGCCAAACGCCATGCCGATGGCGATCATCAATACATAGAATGTGCCGGTGAACAGTTCAAAGACCACCAGCAGCCCGGCCAGCACGAGCCAGCCCGTCAATTCTGTCATTGTCGCTCCTTAAGGATTGTTCAATTGTTGCTGCTTTCATCATAGCTGTTTTGGCGCGGAATGGGACGGTAATTAAGCAGAAGGTTCACCGTCAGCGGGCACGTAAAAAAGCCTTCCGCCGCGCGCGCGGGGGAAGGCTTTTGATGGGACGTGCCCGGTGCTTATTTCAGCGAGGCCAGCTTCTGCCAGGTATCGATCACCGAATCGGGATTGAGCGACATCGACTCGATGCCCTGCTCCATCAGCCAGGCGGCAAAGTCGGGATGATCGGAAGGCCCCTGGCCGCAAATGCCGATGTACTTGCCCTGCTCGCGGCACGCCTTGATGGCCATCGACAGCAAGGCCTTGACCGCAGGATCGCGCTCATCGAAGTCGGCCGCCAGCAGCGCCATGCCCGAATCGCGGTCCAGGCCCAGCGTCAGCTGGGTCAGGTCGTTCGAACCGATCGAGAAGCCATCGAAGTGCTGCAGGAAGTCGTTGGCCAGGATCGCGTTCGACGGAACCTCGCACATCATGATCAGGCGCAGGCCGTTCTCGCCGCGCTTGAGGCCATTCTTGCCCAGCAGGTTGACCACCTTCTCGGCCTGCCCCAGGGTGCGCACGAACGGCACCATGATCTCGACGTTGGTCAAACCCATGTCATTGCGCACGCGCTTCATGGCCGCGCACTCCATCTCGAACGACTCGGCAAAATCGGCCGACAGGTAGCGCGCCGCGCCGCGGAAGCCCAGCATCGGATTTTCCTCGTCCGGCTCGTAGCGCGAACCGCCGATCAGCTTTTTGTACTCGTTGGACTTGAAGTCGGACAGACGCACAATCACCGGCTTGGGCCAGAACGCCGCAGCGATGGTGGCAATGCCTTCGGCCAGCTTGTCGATGTAGAAGGCCTTGGGCGAGGCATGGCCGCGCGCGACCGATTCCACCGCCTTCTTCAGATCGGCATCGATATTCGGATACTCGAGAATCGCCTTCGGGTGCACGCCGATGTTGTTGTTGATGATGAACTCGAGGCGAGCCAGACCCACGCCGCCGTTCGGAATCGACTGGAAGTCGAACGCCAGCTGCGGGTTCCCGACGTTCATCATGATCTTGGTCGGGATCGCCGGCAGTTCGCCGCGCGCCACTTCCGAGATCTCGGTCTCGAGCAGGCCATCGTAGATGCGGCCCTCGTCGCCTTCGGCGCACGACACCGTCACCAGCATGCCATCCTTGAGCGTCTCGGTCGCGTCGCCGCAGCCGACGACAGCCGGCACGCCCAGCTCACGGGCGATGATCGCCGCGTGACAGGTACGGCCACCGCGGTTGGTGACAATGGCAGAGGCGCGCTTCATGACCGGTTCCCAGTTCGGATCGGTCATGTCGGCCACCAGCACATCGCCCGGCTGCACGCGTTCCATCTCCGACGGATCGTGAATCACGCGCACGCGGCCCGCACCGATCTTCTGGCCGATGGCGCGGCCCGAGGCCAGCACCGTACCGCTGCCCTTGAGCTTGAAGCGCTGCTGGGCGTCGGTCGATTTCTGCTGCGACTTGACCGTCTCCGGGCGCGCCTGCAGGATGTACAGCTTGCCGTCGCGGCCATCCTTGCCCCACTCGATGTCCATCGGACGGCCGTAATGATTTTCGATGATCACGGCGTACTTGGCCAGCTCCACCACTTCGGTGTCGGTGAGCGAATAACGGTTGCGCAGTTCGATCGGCACGTCGACCGTCTTGACCGAACGGCCCGCCTTGGCTTCGGCGGTGAACTCCATCTTGATCAGTTTGGAGCCGATATTGCGGCGGATGACAGGCGACTTGCCCTGCTCGAGCATCGGCTTGTGCACATAGAATTCATCGGGATTGACCGCGCCCTGCACCACCGTCTCGCCCAGGCCATAGCTGGAGGTGACGAACACCACATCCTTGAAGCCGGACTCGGTATCGATGGTGAACATGACGCCGGAAGCGCCCAGGTCCGAGCGCACCATGCGCTGCACGCCGGCCGACAGCGCCACTTCGGCGTGGGTAAAGCCCTTGTGCACGCGGTACGAGATCGCGCGGTCGTTGTAGAGGGACGCGAAGACATGCTTCATCGCCTCGAGCACGTTGTCGATCCCGACCACGTTGAGGAACGATTCCTGCTGACCGGCGAAGGATGCGTCGGGCAAATCTTCGGCGGTGGCCGACGAACGCACCGCGAACGACATCTCCGTCTCGGAATCGGCCACCAGGCGCGCGTAGGAGGTGCGGATTTCCTGTTCCAGCTTGTCCTGGAACGGGGTGTCGATGATCCACTGACGGATCTCGGCGCCGGCGGCGGCGAGCGAACGCACATCATCGATGTTCAGGCCTTCGAGACGGGTCGCGATGCGGTCGGCCAGGGACGGACCGTCCGGCAGCGCGTGGGTCAGAAAGTCGCGGAAAGCTTCGGCCGTGGTGGCAAAGCCGCCGGGCACGCGCACGCCGGCCGCGGCCAGCTGGCTGATCATCTCCCCGAGAGAAGCGTTCTTGCCGCCCACCGATTCGACATCGGTCATGCGCAATTGTTCGAATGGCGCGACATACACGCCCGTGCGTTCCGGCTCCTTGAATACTGCGTTAGTCATAATAAACACCCTTACTATTGATAGAAATCTTTGCGCAGGGCTAGCGACCGTTCTTGTTATTCTTTGTGTGGTGCAGCACAATTGTTACGATGCAGAGCATTTTACAGCCTCGGCCGCAAATTTACACCGAACAAGCTTGAAACTTCGGAAGCACCCGAACCGACCGGAAACTTATGACCACAGAAACACGCCCGCCCCTCCCGACCTCCGCCCGGACCGTCTTTTTCGTCTCTGACGGCACCGGCATCACGGCCGAGACCTTCGGCCACGCGGTGCTGACCCAGTTCGACCTGCGTTTCCGCCAGATTCGCCTGCCCTTCATCGACACGGTCGACAAGGCCTACGACGCGGTGCGCAAGATCAACGACGCCTTCAAGGCCGACCACCAGCGCCCGATCGTGTTTTCCACGCTCGTCAAACCGGACCTGTCGGACGTCATCCGCAAGGCCAACGGCATGCACATGGACCTGATCCAGACATTTGTTGCCCCACTGGAACAAGAGCTGGGTGTGATGTCGACGCACACGATCGGCCGTTCGCACAACGTCGTTGACAGCGAAGAGTACAAAAACCGCATCGAGGCGATCAACTTCTCGCTCGCGCACGATGACGGGCAATCGCACAAGAATCTGGCTTCTGCGGACGTGATCCTGGTGGGCGTATCGCGCTCGGGCAAGACCCCGACCAGCCTGTACCTGGCAATGCAGTATGGCATCAAGGCCGCCAATTACCCGCTGATCCCGGACGACTTCGAGCGGGGCAAGCTGCCCTCCTCGCTGCCCCCGTTCCGCGGCAAGATCTTCGGCTTGAGCATCACGCCGGAGCGGCTGTCCGAGATCCGTCACGAGCGCCGTGCCGGCAGCAAATACGCCTCGATCGAAAACTGCCGATACGAAGTCAACGAAGCCGAGCTGATGATGAAGCGCGAAGGCATCCGTTGGCTCTCCTCGACGACCAAATCGATCGAAGAAATCGCCACCACCATCCTCCAAGAAATCAAACCCAACCGCCGCGAATACTAAAATTCCCAAATCGGGGTCAGACCTCAAATCTGGAATATTTCCCGTCCAACACGAAAAAATTGCCACGCCACCGGGGTCAGACCTCAATTCTGGAATATTTTCTCTCTGACACCGGAATCAATCGAGATCACCCCGATTCCGATCGCCGAAAAGCAAATAATTTCCGCCTTCCAAACAAATTCGTTGCAAACAAATCGGGGTCAGACCTCAAATCTGGAATTTATTCAAGATTTGAGGTCTGACCCCGATTTGAAAGCAATTAGTTCCAGATTTGAGGTCTGACCCCGAAGTTGGGGGCGTTAGTCGAAGAATTGCATCCAGTCTTTGAGCCAGCCGGGGAAGGCGGCGGCGGGCATGGGGCGGGCGATGTGGTAGCCCTGGGCGTAGGTGCAGCCGAGACCTTGCAGGAAGTCCCAGTCTTGCCGCGTTTCGACGCCGACCGCGCAGGATTCGCGCTCGAGGCTGCGCGCGAGCGCGAGGCAGGAGCTGAGCACGGTGCCCAGCGCACGCCGCCGCGCAGCGCCGTCGACGAAGCTGCGGTCGATCTTGAGCTCGGTGAACGGTACCCGCGCCAGCAGCTGCAGGTTCGAGCGCCCGGTGCCGTAGTCGTCAATCGCCAGCCCGTAACCGATCATCCGCAGCCGCACCAGCCGCTCGAGAAAACCGGGGTCGTTCGTCAGCACCGATGACTCGGGCATTTCGAATGTCAGGTACTGCGCCATCACCTGGTGCCGCTCGACACAGGCGCTGATCTGCTCGATGAACGATGGATGCGCGAGCGTTTCCGGGGCGACGTTGAACGACATTTCGACCGGCAAGCCCTGGGCGTGGAAGGCGGAGCATTGCGCCACCGCGGCTTCGATCACGCACCAGTCGAGAAAATCGGTGCGGCTGTTGTGCTCGAGCGCGGGCAGGAAGGAGCGCGGCCCCAGCACTCCATGCTGGGGATGGTTCCAGCGCACGAATACCTCCAGCCCCTTGACGTGCCCCGTCTCCAATAGAATCTTCGGCTGGAAATAGGGAATGAATTCGCGCGCCTGCAAACCGGCCGCCACGTCGGCAAACGTGAAGACGGGGACCTCGTCCGCCACGGCGCTGCCCTGCGGCGCTTGCAGATGCTGGATCATTTCCGACAGCGCCAGCCCCGCCACGGGCTTGACTAGCGTACCGAGCAACTCCAGGCCGTACGCGGCAGCCATCGTTTCAATGGTGAACAGGAGCGTGTTGTCGAGCGCGCCGATGAGGATCACGCGCACCTTCGCACGTTGGGCGGCCAGCCGGCGGATCAGATCGATTCCATCCAGCCCGGGCAGGCCGATATCGATGATGGCCAGTTGCACCGGCGGCGCGAACGTGTCGTGGCAGCATGCCAGCGCCGCCGGCCCATCGGCCGCTTCGGTGATGCGGCTCGCGCCCAGGCCGGCAAGCACTTCGCACAGCTGCTTGCGCTGGCGCGCATCGCCGTCTGCGACCAGGAAATGCAAGTGGCCGATATCCATCTTTACTCCTTGAAAGACTTGCCCTCAAGCGTACATAAAGATTGTCAAACCGTCTACGCCTGCTTCTGTCTTAACTGCTCGAAAAAGCAGACGGCGGCGCAGGCGGCGACGTTGAGCGATTCGATCTGGCCAAGATGCGGGATGACAACTTGATTGCTCGCTAATCCTAGCAGATCATCGGCCACACCTTGGCCTTCGTGACCGAATAACCACGCAACTTGTTGACGTAAGTCAACTTCGTACAGGCGCTGCTTGGCGTAGCCGCTGGTGGCCAGCACGGGAATGGCCGAGGCGCGGATCAGCGCGGCCAGGTCGACGTTCTCGTAGATCTCCACCACGAAATGCGCGCCCATGGCCGCCCTCAGCACCTTGGGCGACCAGCAGAACGCGGTCCCCTGGCTGCAAAACACCTGGGTAATGCCGGCCGCCGCGGCGCTGCGCAGGATCGAGCCGACGTTGCCGGGATCTTGCAGGTTGTCGAGCATGACGGCGTCGCGCGTCAGCACGGCCGGCACGGTCAGCACCGGGGTATCGATCAGGAACATCAGCCCGACGCCATGCTCGACCTGGCTGAGCGCGTTGTACAGCGCGTCCGGCATCGCCGTGCAGTGGGCATGCGCCTGCTCGCACTGCAGCACGATCTCGGCCACTTCCGGGTTGGCCAGCGCCGTCTCGGCGACGATGCAGTGGCGCGGCGCGCCGCGCAGGGCCAGGAACGATTGGCACAGGTGCACGCCGTCGAGCAGGGTCTGGCCGGCCTTGCGGCGCGCCTGCGAACTGCCCGCCAGGTGCTTGAGTTCCTTGTACAGCGGATTGTCGCGCGAGGTGATCGTCTTCATGCCACCGCCTCGTCAAGGTCGCCGAAATCGAAGGCCATCGAGGCGCCAAGGTAGGCGTCTCCGGGCGCCACCGGCAGCACCGCCCGCACCGGCGCGAACGAGCGCCGATGCACGGGCGAGGCGCCGTGCTCGCGCAGCCGCTGCAGGTGCAGCGCCGTGCCGTAACCCTTGTGCTGGTCGAAGCCGTACTCGGGATACTGTTGGTGCAGCAGCACGAGAGCGGCGTCGCGCGCGGTCTTGGCCAGGATCGAGGCGGCCGAAATAGCGTGCACCTTGTCGTCGCCCTCGATGATCGGGCAGCAGCGGATCGCCATCATCGGACTGCGGTTGCCATCGATCAGTGCCACCGTCGGCAGCGTCGCCAGTGCTTCCACGGCGCGCTTCATGGCCAGCATGGTCGCCTGCAGGATGTTGTACTTGTCGATTTCTTCGTGCGAGCATTCGGCAATCGCCCAGGCCAGCGCGTGCTGGCGGATCAGCGGGGCCAGTTCGTCGCGCCGCTCGGCGGTCAGCTTCTTGGAGTCGCGCAGGCCGTCGATGGGCCGCTCGGGGTGCAGGATCACGGCCGCGGCAAACACCGGGCCGGCCAGCGGGCCGCGCCCTGCTTCGTCGACGCCGCAGACGATGTCTTCGGGCGTAAACGGATAGGCGTTCTTTTTCAGCCCGGGATAGAAATTGACCTTCTTGGTTCTCATGTTCGCTTGGCCGAGGTAATGATGCGCATGACCGCATCGGCGCTCTCCTGCGCACTGTTGCGCAGCAGGCTATGGTGCATGTCGGTGAAGCGCTGCACCAGGCGCGCGCGCAGCGGCGCGTCGTTCAATTGCTGCCACACGGCGTCGGCCATGGCTTGCGGCGTGGCCGCGCGCTGCAGCAGTTCCGGCACCAGAAATTCGCGCGCCAGGATGTTCGGCAGACCGATCCACGGCTGGTAGCCCATGTGGCGCATGAGCTGCCAGGACGCTTCCATGACCTTGTAGGCGATCACCATCGGCTTCTTGAACAGCGCCACCTCCAGCGTCGCCGTGCCGGAGGCCACCAGCACCGCGTCGGCGGCGCAGATGGCCGTGTGCGAATCGTCCACCAGCTGCAGGGGCACGTCGCCCAGGCCGGCGTCGCGCACCAGCTGGTCGAAATAGGCGCGCTGGCGCTCGCCCGCCATCGGCACCACGAAGCGCAGGTCCGGGTCGCGCCCGGCCAGCAGCTTGACGGCGGCGATGAAAGGGGCGGCCAGGTATTTGAGTTCACCCATGCGGCTGCCCGGCATGACGGTGACGACGCGCACATCGGCAGGCAAACCAAGCGTCTGCCGCGCCGCGCCCTGGTCCGGCTGCAGCGGGATCATCTCGGCCAGCGGGTGCCCGATGTAGGTCACCGGCACCCCGGCCTTCCGGTAGATCTCTTCCTCGAACGGGAAGATCACCAGCATGTGCGATACCGACTTGATGATTTTCTTGATGCGACCGCCACGCCAGGCCCAGATCTGCGGACTGACGAAATGCACGGTCGGGATGCCGCCTTCCCGTAGCTGCTGTTCCAGCCCCAGGTTAAACCCCGGATAATCGGCGCCGATGAACACGTCCGGGCGCTCAGCCAGCAGGCGGTCGCGCAGCGTGTTCTGGATGCCCTTGATCTCGCGGTAGCGGGGAATGACTTCGAACAGGCCGCGCACGGTCAGCTTGTTCATGTCGACATCGGAAATGAAACCCTGGGCCTGCATGTGAGCGCCGCCAATGCCATGAAAGCGCGCCTGCGGCAGTTGCGGCCGCAGGCCCGCCAGCAGGCGCGCGGCAAGCATGTCGCCGGACACTTCGCCGGCGACCATCGCCACCGTCACGTCAGCGGACGATGCCACGGGTGGCGCTGCCCAGGAAGTCCAGCATGGCGCCGATCGAGGACGCACCTTCTTGCGCCGCCGCCATGTCGGCCGCCAGCTGGCCTTTCGCTTCTTCCAGCGTCAGGTTGTTGCGGTAGACAGTCTTGTAGGCGCTGCGCACGGCATCGATCTCGCCGCGCGTGAAGCCGCGCCGCTTGAGCCCTTCGATGTTGACGCCGCGCGCCCCGGCCGGGTTGCCCGTCACGAGCACGAACGGCGGCACATCCTGGGTCAGGCTGGTATACATGCCGATGAAGGCATGCGCACCGATCTTGCAGAACTGGTGCACGCCGGCGTAACCGGACAGGATCGCCCAGTCGCCCACTTCCACGTGGCCGGCCAGCTGCGCATTGTTCGAGAAGATGGTGTTGCTGCCCACCTGGCAGTCGTGCGCCAGGTGCACATAAGCAGACATCCAGTTGTCGTTGCCCAGGCGGGTGACGCCCTTGTCCTGAACGGTGCCGGTATTGAAGGTGCAAAATTCGCGCACGGTGTTGCGGTCGCCCACTTCGAGGCGGGTCGGTTCGCCCGCCCACTTCTTGTCCTGCGGCGCCGCGCCGATCGACGAGAACTGGAAGAATTTGTTGTCCTTGCCGATGGTGGTGTGGCCTTCGATGACCACGTGCGGTCCGACCACGGTCCCGGCGTCGATGCGCACATTGGGACCGATGATCGAGAACGCCCCCACCTCGACCGAACTGTCGAGCTGGGCCTTCGGATCGATGATGGCGCTGGGATGGATCTTCGTCATCACTGCCCCGCTGGCTGGCTCGCGTCGGCGCTGCTGCGGATGGTGCACATCAGTTCTGCTTCGAGCGCGGTGGCGCCATCGACGCTGCCGACGGCCTTGTATTTCCAGATGCCGCGCGAGACACGCAGGATCTCGACATCCATCTTGAGCTGGTCGCCAGGGCCGACCGGGCGCTTGAAGCGCGCATTGTCGATGCCGACGAAATAGACCACCGAATTCTCGTCCGGTTTGACGCCCATGGTCAGGAACGACAGGATCGCCGCGGTCTGCGCCAGCGCCTCGATCATGAGCACGCCCGGCATGACCGGCTTGTGCGGGAAGTGGCCGTTGAAGAATTCTTCATTGGCGGTCACGTTCTTGATGGCGGTGATCGACTTGTTCGCTTCCCAGGTCAGCACGCGGTCCACCAGCAGCAGCGGATAACGGTGTGGGAGAAGGGCCTTGATCTGGCAGATGTCGAGCATCTTGCTATTGTCGGTGGTAGTGGTCATTGTTGGTCTGTCAGAGTTTTGATTGTTTTTTCCAGCGCGCGGATTTTATCGCGCATCGTGTCCAGATTGCGAACAATTGCTGCGGTTTTTTCCCAGTCGGCGTTCTTGGCCAGCGGGTAGAAGCCCGTGTATTGACCGGCTTCGAGGATCGAGCGCGACACCATGCTGCCCGATGAAATGTGCACGCGGTCGGCAATCGTCAGGTGGCCCAGCACCATGGCGGCGCCGCCAAAGGTGCAGTACTTGCCGATTTTTGCGCTGCCGGCCACGCCCACGCAGCCAGCCATGGCGGTGTGCGCGCCGATGTGGCAGTTGTGGCCAATCTGGATCTGGTTGTCGAGCTTGACGCCATCTTCGATGATGGTGTCGGCCAGGGCGCCGCGGTCGATGGTGGTGTTGGCGCCGATATCGACATCGTCGCCGATGATCACCCTGCCCGTTTGCGGAATCTTGATGTAGACCCCGCCCTCGTTGGCGAAACCGAAGCCGTCGGTGCCGATGACGGCGCCCGAATGGATGATGCCGCGCGCGCCGATGCGGCAGCGCGCATGGAACGTCACGTTGGCGAACAATTCGGTGCCGGCGCCGATCTCGGCCTCGCGTCCGATATAGCAGCCGGCGCCAATGATGGCGCCCTCGCCCACCACCGCACCCGCCTCGATGGTCGCCTGCGCGCCCACGTGGGCGCTGGGATGCACCCGCGCCGTGGGATCGACCACCGCCGAGGGGGCGATGCCCGGCGCCGGCACGAACGCGTCCAGCGACGCGAAATACTGGGCCGCGCGGGCAAAGTAGGCGTAGGGGTTGTTGGTGACGATGCGCGCGCCCTGGTAGGTCGCGGCAATGGTCTCGTCGTCGTTGGGAGAGACAATCAGCGCCGCCGCCCCGCTGTGTGCAGCCTGGGAGCGCAGCTTGCTATTGCTCAGAAAGCTGATGTGCGAAACGCCTGCGTCAGTCAGCGGTGCGATGCCGGTTACTTCGATATTCGGATCGCCCGCCAGTTGACCACCCAAGCGTTCGACCAATTCACCTAGTCGAGTGCCCATCCTGGTCTTTCGTGTGAAAAGTAAAAAAAACTACAACCATCGTCCGCGCGCCGGCGCGAGGACGATGTGAACTATTTGTCGAGCGCCTTGATCACCCGGTCGGTCAGGTCGATGCGCGGGTTGAACCACACGGCGTCCTGCAGCACCACGTCGAGCTGTTCTTCGGCGGCCAGCTGTTCGATGATCTTCTTGGCCTTCATGCCAATGTTGTCACGCTCTTCACCCTTGCGCTGGATGAGGTCTTCGCGGAACTCGCGCTGGGCGCGCTGCACGTCCTTCTCGAGGTCGAGCAGTTCGCGCGCACGGCGGATGCGGTCCGATTCGGCCAGCGTCGGCGCTTCGCCGTCGAACTTGTCGCTCATTGCCTTGAAGTGGGCGATCTGCTCGCGCAGGGCCTTGTCGCGCTTGAAGAACTCCGCTTCCAGCTTGGCGTCGGCCGCCTTGGCCATTTTCGACTCGGTCCACAGGCGTTCGATGTACACGATACCGATCCTGCTGGGCGCGCGCTGGGCATGCGCCAGCGAGCAGGCGCACAGTGCGCCCACCATCAGGAGCCGCTTGAGCAGGGAGGCACTTACAATGTTCAACATAGTTCTCCGCAGTCTTAAATGATCAGAAACCGGTACCCATCTGGAACTGGAAGCGCTCGAGGCGGTCACGCGGTTTGTCGTTCAGAGGCAAAGCATAACTCAACTTGAGCGGACCGACCGGCGAAATCCACGACAGGCCCAGGCCGGCGGAGAAGCGCAGCTCGTTGGCGCGGATGCGCTGGCCTTCCTGGTAGACCTGGCCGCCGTCGACGAAACCGAACCAGCGCAGGCTGCGGTCGACGCCGCTGCCCGGGAATGGCAGCTGCAGTTCGGCCTGGCCGACCACGCGGGTCGAGCCGCCCAGCACGTCGAAGTTGCGCGAGTCGACTAGACCCAGCGACGAGCTGGTATAGCCCCGTACCGAGCCGATGCCGCCAGCGTAGAAGTTCTTGAAGACCGGGTATTCCTTGCCGCCGAGGCCGCGGCCATAGTCGATCTCACCCTTGAGGGCGAGCGTCATCTTGCGCGTGATCGGACGGTACCACTGCTGCTCGTACACGGCGCGGTAGTACTTGGAGTCGCCCACCAGGTCCAGCTCCAGGTTGGCGCGCTGGTAGCGGCCACGGTTCGGCGTGATGGCGCTGTCGCGGCTGTCGCGCGACCAGGCGGCCGTCAGCGGCAGCGCATTGGCCTTGGCGATGCCGATGCCGTCCGGGATGCCGGTGATCTGGGTAACGTAGTCGCGGAAGCGCGTCGGGCTCGATTCGTCGGTCTCGATGGTGGTGCGTTCCAGGCCGATGCCGAAGAAGACCGTATCGGCTTCCGAGAACGGCACGCCGTAGCTGATCTTGCCGCCCGACTGCTTGACGCTGTAGGTGCCCGAGTTGACTGCCGGCGGACGCGAGGTCCGGGTGTACAGCTCGAATGACTGCGAGATGCCGTCTTCGGTGAAGTACGGGTTGGTCTGCGAAAAGGCGATGGTGCGGCCGTAATGGCTGGTATTGAGTTCCAGGCCCAGGGTATTGCCGCTGCCGGCGAAGTTGGCTTGCTGGATCGACGCGGTGAAGGTGAATTTTTCCGCCTGCGAGAACGAACCGCCGATCATGAAGTTACCGGTCGGTTTTTCGACCACGGTGACGTTGACGTCGACCTGGTCGCCCGTGCCCGCCACTTCCGGCGTATCGATGGTCACTTCCTTGAAGTAGCCGAGGCGGTCTACGCGGTCGCGCGAGAGCTTGACGCGGTTGCTGTCGAACCAGGAGCCTTCGAACTGACGGAATTCGCGGCGGATGACTTCATCGCGCGTGGTCGTGTTGCCGGCCACGGTCATGCGGCGCACGTAGGCGCGCTTGCCCGGATCGACGAAGAAGGTAAACACCACTTCGCGCTTTTCGCGGTCGATTTCGGGATTGGCATTGACGTTGGCAAAGGCATAGCCGAATTCGCCCATGCGCTCGGAAATGCGCTTGTTCGATTCGGTCAGCAGCTCGCCCGAATAGATGCTGCCCGGCTTGAGCAGGATGAGCTGCTGCAGCTCGGCTTCGCGCCCGAACATCTCGCCATCGAGCTTGACGCCGGCGACCTTGTACTGCTCGCCCTCGGTGATGTTGATGGTCAGGTAAATGTCTTTTTTGTCGGGCGTGATCGCGACCTGGGTCGACTCCACGTTCGCCTCGAGATAGCCGCGGTTCAGGTAGAACGACTTGATCGACTCGATGTCGCCGGTCAGCTTGGTCTTGGAATACTGGTCGGCCTTGGTGTACCAACTGAACCAGCCGTGAGTGTTGAGCTGGAGCAACTGACGCAATTCCTTGTCGGAGAAGGTCTTGTTGCCGACAATGCTGATCTGCTTGATGCGCGCAGTTTCGCCTTCGTCGACGTTGAACATGACGGTAACGCGGTTACGCTCGATCGGCGTGACCGTGGTCGTGACCTTGACGCCGTACAGGCCGCGCGACAGGTACTGACGCTTGAGTTCCTGCTCGGCGCGTTCCACCGACGATTTGTCGAACGTTTTCGCTTCGCCGACGCCGATTTCCTTGAGCGCCTTGATCAGCACATCTTTTTCGAATTCCTTGGTACCGGTAAAGTCCACCGTCGAAATGGCGGGACGCTCTTCGACCAGCACCACCAGCACGCCATTTTCCTCTTCCAGGCGCACGTCCTTGAAGAACCCGGTGGCATACAGGGCCTTGATCGCGGCCACGCTCTTGGAATCGTCGAACGTTTCGCCGACGCGGACCGGCAGGGAGCTGAACA